>ERZ1370068.10047-contig-8778_pt1 | contig 46563 bp, 61 predicted proteins | sample MGYA00561227_ERZ1370068 | MGnify/ENA primary metagenome ERZ1370068 (study PRJEB38410, sample SAMEA6850437) | metagenome | study: Metagenomic assessment of the ecological functions of the soil: analysis of the soil microbiota associated with the... | reverse complement strand
GTACTTCGTTCAGTTACGTATTGCTGTTGTTGATTGTATTAACTGAGACGGCGGTGTTCGTTCCTGGGACGAGCGCGCAGTTAACACCATTGACAAAAAAGCAAAGACGTCGTTAAACGGGCATATTCGCGTAGTCATGTATGCTCTTCCGACGAGAACACGTATTGTGGAATTGGACGGTCGAGAATTGTGGCACGAAGTCGAACTCGAGAACAGCTGCGTCGAATGTTGGAAAACCGGAGGCGTCGTGAGGTCCGGGTCACCCGGGGCCAAAATCGGTGTCATTTGCCGACCCGTCCGGGCCGCCAAGTTCATGGCAGTTGTTCCGGACCCTCGACACCCCTGCTGCACGGCGGATCGTCCGGGAGCGTCTGGATCGAACCAGAGTCGAGGACAATTCCGGAGCGAAGCCAAGGATTGCCGGGCCCGCGCTGAAGGTTCCGGCCGCTCGCGTGCTGCCTGTATGGGTGACATTCGAGATGATGACCCCGCTCCCGACAAGTGCGTTCGCAAGGTCTGTCAGCGAGCTTCATGGTTGAGGTCACTCACGACCAGTCTACCTATAGGTGTCGGTGTGGGTGAAGGGTCAGCGTTCCCGGGGGTGGTGTCGGGCTCGGGCTCCGGAGTCGGGCGGGCGGCATCAGTGTGTAGTGGTAGAGTTGACCCGCGCTCACCGGCGGCCTCGATGCCCCCGGTTGTATCACATCCTGGCGTAAACTGCCCCGGCCGGCTCCTCCCCTGCACTCCCGCTGACAACTGACTGTCGTTCACCGCAGTGGTGTTCACTGTCCCATAGTCCACATCGAAGGCCGTCTGCCCTTCAAACAGCCACCTCTCGTAGTTCAGCGGAGGTCACCAAAAAAATAGGTGGTCCGCCACTCAATGTTGAAGATGCGGTTGGGCGCGAATCCCGTGGTCAGTGAATCCCCAAGGCGCCGGGAGTAAGCTACAATTGCCCAGAGTATTATCGGTGCATTGATCCCCCAGAATGGGCCAATCGGCGTAGGTGGCGGTAGCTACTGGTATGCAGCTTACGTCATAGTTGTTGTTGTTCTGTCCCAAACGTCAGGTGACCGTTGGAGCCAGCCTCTACACTGGCGAAGGTCTGGTCGTAGAGCGTGTAAAGGAATGGGAGGGCAATGACGTGGACATCATCAGTGTGGTTACCGGTATCCGGTCGTCCCGGATCGATGCTGCCGCTCCCGATAGTGAAGGTGTAGTTCTGGCAGGGCACGACGCCGTTCACGATCAACGACGAAATTGCATCAGAAGTACAGAACGATCAGGGTTGAACCGCTCATGATGCCTAGCCTGGCGGTGTCCGCGACGTGGTTAATTGACGACGACGCCATGTCGGCGGCGAAGCGGCCCTGACGGGCTACAGATGAGCGCGGCGATCATGCAGATGCGGAAATGCAGCGGAGCCAGCTTGATAAAATGAACGGAGAAAGTGGGGAGAAGTAGTCTTTGTGGAGGAATGCTTTCTACTGTTGGTTTCCGTTGCTCCGATACCGCGCGACTTCCGGAACCATCATCACCCAGGCGCTTCAAGTTCTGGCCTCACTTCGGCTGACTCGGGGCTCTAGAGTTGGATCTGGAGATCTCGTCGAGGCGGCGTTTGCGGCTCAAAATGGTTTCGGGGTTGAAACGTCAGGGGAACGTAATCACCGTAATTATTATGAGAATTGAGTAACCGATGTCGAGGCCTTATTTTCCCAAAACGGCCCCTGCTATTCTTACCTTTTGCGTGAGCGGCGCGCGGTGATTCAACCGCTTCTAGTCGCCCTGGCGCACTGCTTCAGCGAAAGCGACATCGCCGGATCTCAGGTCCAGCTCAGCTTCGGCCGGGTTGTGCCGAAGAGCGCGCGCGATTGTCGTCGAAGCTCCCGTTCCCACCGCGCGATCACGATCGTGGCGAGACAGTTTCCCATTAGATTCACGGCGGAGCGTCCATGTCCATCAAGCGCATCGATCCCGACGATGACCGCGACACCCATCGCACCGAGCCCGTCGGGGAGGCAAAGTGTTCATCGTCGCAAGGAGAACTAGAATTGAAGCGCGCGGCACTGCGGCAAGCCCTTTGGAAGTGACCATAAACGCCAGCATCATTGTAAGTTGTTGACTCAGCCCCATGTGCTGGCCTGTGGTCGCTTCGGCTGCCTGCGCGATAAACACCGGGGTTATCGCGAGGAAATATCATCGAGCCGTCGAGGATTGAACGAATACCCGGTCCGGCATGACAAAGCCGACGATGCGCCTCGGCACACCGATGCGTTCCATCGCCTGCATCGCTTTTGGCATGCGCCGATTCGCTGCTCGTGGTGGCGAACGCGCATGGCGGCCAGCCGCCTGCGCACCGCCCATGCACAAATTTCGGCCGCACCGGCACCCGCGTCGATGAACATGACGAGCCCGAAAACCAGCGCGATGAAAATGATCAGCGCCAAGGTAATACGAGAGAACGCAGATTGCCCAGGTTCATACGAGCACGCCGAGGACCTCTGGGTTCCGATCGTGAGCTGCCGCCGCGCGGCCACGCCGATCGGCGCGGGCATCCTCGACGTAGTTCGTGAACCGGAACATCACCGGAGACAGGCTTTCCATCGCGCGAATCATCGGCTTTCCTTTTTCGCCCACTAGCCGACACGGCCAGCGCAAATAGCACCGCGAAAAGGCGACGGTCTGAAGCATGTCGCCGTGCGCGCCATCGCGTCGACGATGCTGGAGGGGAACGCATGCACTGACGGTTTCGACCAGCCGTCCTGGGGATGACTCTGCTGCCGATCTGTTTGGATCACTGCCGCTCTCGCTCGCCTCGAGAGTGACGCCCACTGCCGGGCTTCGTGGAAGTTCACCACGGCCAACCCGATGAAGAGTCGCCGCCGTGGTGACGATCTCGAAATAGACTAGCGCTTTCACGCCCATGCGTCCCGACCTTTCGCAACGTCGCCGCCGCCCGCGATCCCGACGACAACCAGGGTGGAAAAGAACACGAGCGGCGCGATGATCGATCTGATCAGGTTGAGGAAGATGTCCCGCAGAAAGTAGACCCCCGTGCTCCCCCAATCCGGGCCTGCAGCCAGCCGATCACGCCGCCGACGGCCACGCCGATCGGGATCTGCACCGTGTCAACGAGGGCCGGTACCATGGCCGTGACGCGCAGCGCTCTGGAGTCGTCGAGCCGTGAAGAACGTTGAGCCGCATATCTTTAGTGAAGCTAAAAGGCGATCGCGCTTGCCGGGGCAGCGCACGGCCGATCGCGTGCTGGCGATCGCGTCCTGCTCATTGCGCAGTCTGCTCTTGATCACTGAGCGACGCGTGCACGATTAGGAGCCGGGCATGAGCGAGAACGGCACAACCACACGCGAGGCGACTACCCAGACGTTCGCGCTTGTTCCTTCAGCCGGAACGCACGCTCCATTGCCTGGAGTGTTCCTGACTCATCTTTGGCTGCAACGTCGTGTCGCGGCCCGACATCGCGAGTGGACGCGCCTCCAGAATCTGTGCACCGCCTGCCGGAAGCCGCTCTGCCCGACCTGTCGATCTGGCCGCGGCAGGTCGCGTAAGCTGACGCGAGAGCCTTAACTGCCTCGTGAGAAAGTCGCTCTGGCGTTATCGGGCAGTGCTGCCGCTGCCGGCGGACGTGCGCAGCCAATCACGTTGCGAAAGGCGAAGGTGGGACGCCGCTGCTCCGGCCGCGAGATTGGCGGCGGCTTGGACCTTTGGGTCAGAGACGAAGCGCAAATCCGACGCAGGAGTTTCAAAGCGCGCGGCATGGCCGTCGCCGTCTCCATGGCAAAGCACCTTGGCGCGCAGCCAGCTGGCCGTTCCCACCGCTGGAAACGCGGGAGGAGCGCTCGCGGCCTACGCGGCCGGGCCGGTCTCGAGGCGCACATCTTCATGCCGCGCGACACACCGCGAGCCAACATCATCGAGTGCCGCGAAGCTGGGCGCGACATGTCGATCCTGATCGACGGATTCGATCACGGATTGCGGCGCGAGGTCGCGCGACGCAAAGCAGCCGAAGGGTGGTTCGAGATGTCCACGCTCAAGGAGCCGTATCGCATCGAGGGCAAAAAGACGCTCGGCTACGAATTGGCTGACAGTTCAACTGGTGCTGCCGGACGTCGATCTTGTATCCACTGGTGGCGGGACTCGGTCTTATCGGCAGCATGTGGAAGGCCTTCGACGAGATGGAGGCCCTCGGCTGGATTGGTTCTGCGCGACCGCACATGTTCTCGATGCAAACGGCGGCTGCGCCCGTTACTGCCGCATTCGAAGCGGAGAGGCGACGCCGCCGAATTTCCTGATGCTCGCACGTGTCGACCTCCGGTGCGCGTTCCCAAAGCCGTCGGGGATTTTCTCATGCTCAAGATTTTGCACGAATCAAAGGCGGCGCCGTGACTGTCGATGGGTCGAGATGCTCGCGTGACTGGCGAAGTAGGATCGGCCAGGCCTTTCGTTGCGCCGGGAGGCGCCGCCTGTTTTGTCGCTCTGCGGAGCTCTGGCCGCTGGAAAAATCGCGCCCGAAGAACGGATCGTTATTTTCAATACCGGTTCGGGGATCAAATGCCTTCGACTGTTACGAGCCAGTAAAGCCTCGGTTCGATCCAGATAATCGAAAACTATCTAACGGATATCGAAAGGGACGTGCAGGCGACCATGTCTAGCGACTGAAAGCGCGCTGTCGTATCCAGCTCGCCGCGGCGGAGATTTCCAGGCCTCCGGATGATGAACAAGCGCTGGCGCGATTCAGTGCCGCCGTTTGACGTCGATGTTCTGCAGGGCTGGCGCTGAAATGGATCGTCCACGCGCACTGCCGAAGCGGCGGCGGTTCGGCGTACCGGTTAGAATCCTCGCCACGCGGCGAAGCTGCTCATGAACGCCGCGCCTTTGGCGCTCAAGCTACATCAGTCAACGCTGCGACTCAAATTCAGGGACGATGCAGCAGCACGTCCCTCCAGGCAGTGTCATTCGGTGGCATCACAGCCCCATGTTCGACAGACGGACGGCGATTTGATTAGTCTTGCAAGGAACGCAATCTCAAAGGCAAAGTTCGCGTGGTTAGAAGCAGTTTGTGACCTCTGCGCATTGGCCCCAACATGATGATTTGGCCCAGGGCTTTGGTATGAAGGTGACGAACCGACGTTCCGCAGATCGTCTGACCTGCCGACTTGAAGAAAGCTGGGCAGGCGAAAGAGGTTGGCGCGGCGGCAAAGTAGATCGAGCTTTCCAGAACTCGCAATCGACTCCAGCGCCAATTTTCTTTCAATAAGCGCAATCATGGCGGTTTCGCCCGCGTGAAGTATGCGGGTTACCGGAGAAACCGCTGCATGTCGGGAGGGGCGCGTCAATCATGCCAGGTCGTTCATAACTTGACACAGAACTTCTATCCATATTGGCTGCAAACTGGAACAAGCAGAAATTTATAGCTAAAGGATAAACCCTCGTGGCAGACAAAACATTGACCCTGGATCAATTTCGCACTCTGCAGAAAGGACAACTGGTGGGTCGAGCCGTTGCTCGTCGTCGTCGTTCTGGGCGGATTCGCCATCTACGCGACCTGGGCGGCGTTGCAGAACGCACACTATTTCGTGGAGCCTGTATCTTTCGCCGTTCTACTTCGCCCTGCATCTCGTGCGAATTGCACCATGTCAGCTTGCCGCTGATCGGTTCCTGGTGGAACTCTTTCTCCGGCTTTCTTGATCTTGTGGATCCCCGGCGGTTTTCGCGCCACTTGCTATTACTACCGCAAAGCCTATTACCGCTCATTCTTTCGATCGCCGCCCGCCTGCGCCGTGCGTGATGCGTCAAAGACCTATAGCGGCGAGACGCGCTTTCCATTCCTACTTGCAAAACCTGCATCGCTACTTTTTTACCTATCGCTAGTCATTCTCGCTTTCTCGCATGGTGGGACGCCATACTCGCCTTCAATTTTCCCGACGGTTTCGGTTTGGGCCTGTCGGCACCATCGTGCTTTGGCGTGAACGCCGCATTGCTGTCGTTGTTTAGTCTTTCTTGCAACTCCTGCCGCCATGTTTGCGGCGGCTATCTGAATTCGTTTCACAGCGCGCCGAGCAAAGTTCAAAACCTGGACTTTCACACAGCCAACTCAATGAGAAACATATGCAATACGCATGGGTGAGCTTGATCTGGGTCGCGCTTGCCGATCTTTACGTTCGCCTGCTGTCGATGGGCGTGATTTACGACTTGAGGTTTTCTGATGGCTGGAAGCGAAGTACGAAACCCACGAGTACGACGTCGCTCGTGATCGGCGCCGGCGGCGCCGGGCTGCGCGCCGCGGTCGAGGCGTCACGCCCTGGCGCAAGACCGCGCTGGTGTGCAAATCGCTGCTCGGCAAAGCGCACACGGTGATGGCCGAAGGCGGCATCGCCGCCGCGCATGGGCAACGTCTATCCCGAGGACAACTGGAAGGTGCACTTCCGCGACACCATGCGCGGCGGCAAGCTGCTCAACAACTGGCGCATGGCGCAGATCCACGCCCAGGAAGTCGCCCGACCGCGTGCTCGAGCTCGAGGAATGGGGCGCGCTGTTCGACCGCACCAAAGACGGCCTGCATCCTGCAGCGCGACTTCGGCGGCCACCGCTACGCCCGCCTGGCCCACGTCGGCGACCGCACCGGCCTGGAGATGATCCGCACGCTGCAGCAGCACGCCGTCGCACAAAGGCATCGACGTCTTCATGGAGTGCAACCGTCCAGCGGCTGCTGCTGACGACGGCGACGGATCAGCCGGCGCCTTCGGCTACTGGCGCGAGAGCGGTCAGATTTATCGTGTTCAAGATGCAAGGCGGTCGTGCTCGCCACCGGCGGCGGTCGGCAAGGCCTGGAAGATCACGTCGAACTCGTGGGAGTACACGGGCGACGGCATCGCGCATCGCCGCCGACGTCGGCGCCGACCTGATCGACATGGAGTTCATGCAGTTTCATCCCACCGGCATGGTGTGGCCGCCCAGCGTGCGCGGCATTCTGGTCACCGAAGGCGTGCGCGGCGACGGCGGCACGCTGAAGAACACCAAGGGCGAGCGCTTCATGTTCAACTACATTCCCGACGTTCTTCAGAGCCGAGACCGCCGACACCGACGAGGAAGCCGACGCTGGTACGAGGACAAGAGCAACAACCGTCGCACGCCCGATCTACTGCCGCGCGACGAGGTCGCGCGCGCGATCAACGCCGAAGTCAAAGGCCGGCCGCGGCACGCCGCACGGCGGCGTCTTCCTCGGACATCGCCATCGCGCCGCCCCGCCGACTACATCCAGCAAGCGCCTCCCGTCGATGTACCACCAGTTCAAAGAGCTGGCCGACGTCGACATCACCAAGGAAGCCGATGGAGGTCGGGACCGACCTGCCACTACATCGATGGGCGGCGTACGCGTCGACGCCGATACCGGCCGACGACCGTGCCCGGACTTTTCGCCGCCGGCGAGGTCGCCGCCGGGCTGCACGGCGCCAACCGGCTTGGCGGCAACTCGCTGTCGGATCTGTTGGTATTCGGCCGGCGCGCCGGTCTTTACGCCAGCCGAGTATGCTAAGATCGTCTACCGGCTCGTTAGACGTCGACGACGATCAGGTCGAAGCGCTACGCCAGCGACCATGCTCGCGCCCTTCGAAAGCAAGGGCAACGAAAATCCTTACACCATCCACGCCGATCTGCAGGAATGCATGCAAAATCTGGTCGGCATCATTCGCGCCGAGTCGGAGCTCGAGACAGGCGCTCGAGATCATCGATGAGCTAAAACAGCGGACCCACAAGGTCAAAGTCGAAGGCAACCGGCATTACAATCCCGGCTGGCACCTCGCCTCGGATCTGCATTCGCTGCTGACTTTCGCCGAAGCGGCAACCGCTGGCGCCGCGATCGCAAAGAGAAAGCCGCGGCGGCCACACTCGCGACGACTTCCCAATACGGACCCCAAGTTTGCCAAGGTCAACGTGATCGTGCGGATGAAGAATGGTGAACTGGCTCTCGCGCGAGAGCCGCTGCCTGAAATGCCGGACGAGTTAAAGCACTGCTCGAGGAGAAACAGTAATGGCCGATCAACAAGTCCATATGCGGGTGTGGCGTGGCGATGCCAGGGCGGCGAGTTTCAGAGACTATCGCATCGCCGTCGGCGAAGGGATGGTGGTGCTCGACGTCATCCACGCGATCCAGGCGCAGCAGGCAAACGATCTGGCGGTGCGCTGGAACTGCAAGGCCGGCAAGTGCGGCTCCTGCAGCGCTGAAGTACAACGGCAAGCCGCGGCTGATGTGCATGACTCGCATGAACATCTTTGAACCCGGCGAAACCATCACCGTCTCGCCGCATGCGAGACGTTCCCGATCATTCGCGATCTAGTGACCGATGTCTCGTACAATTATCAAGAAAGCGCAAGAGATCCCCGCTTTCAAACCGAAACCGAAGGAAGCCGACGGCACGCGCCGAATGTATCAGGAGGACATCGATCGGGTCCAGGAATTTCACAAATGCATCGAGTGCTTTCTCTGTCAGAACGTTTGTCATGTGATTCGCGACCACGACGACAACAAGCCGGCCTTCGCCGGGCCGCGCCTTTTCGTGCGGCTTGGCGGCGCTCGAAATGCATCCGCTCGATACCAACGATCGGATGGAATTGATCAAGCAAAAAGCGGGGATCGGATATTGCAACATCACCAAATGCTGCACCGAGGTGTGCCCGGAGCACATTCACATCACCGACAATGCGATCATTCCATTAAAGAACGAATCGTTGATCGCTATCTACGATCCGATCGCGAAGCTTATCGGTCTGTTCTCGAGCAAGAACAAATAACGCGCAGAACCACCGTAACGCTGATGGCTAGAAGCGAAGGATTTGAGCGAGCGGCGGAAAAACCTGCGCATTAATCGCGGGCGCGCCGCCTCAATTACATCTTAACCCAGTAATCATAGAGTGAAGCGACCGTGAATTTTCGACCAGCGTTCGTTTGAGAGCCGAATCGTATTCGATCGCAATGTCCTGCCCTTCGATCGTGACGCCTAACAGCCGGCCCTGTTTCTGATCCACGAAGGCACCCACCGCGCGAAGAATCTGCGAGAGCGTATGGGCTTCCGGGCTACCGCCGGCACCTTTTCTTTTAGTTTGCCCCTCGGTGTCCATGCGCGCGATGTCATCCTGCGTGTAACGGAGCTCCAAAGTTCCGGAGGATGGCTGCGCTTCAGGTTCTGGCTTTTTGCGCCGGAAAAGTTGCCAGGTTACCCGTAGCGAAACCTCGCCGGCTGATGGCGCCGGCGTCTGCCGCTTCTGCGCACGCACTGAGACGCCTCCTTCATCGACTCGCAATGACAACGATTCGATCTGGAGCGGCTCCAACATTTGGCCAACCGGACGAAGAATCTGCGAGAAATTCAAACTGGGCGGCATAAAACTGGATCGCGCGAAAAATTGGTGATCGGCGTTAAGCTATCAAACGAGAGTTCGAAACCATGATCGGCGGTGCGTTTTTATCCATGCGCACCCATTGATCGTAGAGTAAAGGACACTGTATTATTCTTCAGTTGTCTTTTTCCCACCGGCTATCGAGCTTAAGGGCGAAGCAATCGATGCGCAGCGCTTCGAAATCTGTCCGTAGTCAACTCCTGCAATCATCCGTTCCCCTTGCCTTAAAAAACCTCCGAAGCCAGCGCCGGGGACTTACCGTTTTCAATGACTCTCGCGTTCCGACTCGTTGCATGTACATGCGCACCCAAAGGTCGTACATTTGACTCACCTCGAGAGTTTCCTTGTGAATGCTTCCCAGAGATGTTTCGTATTCGACGGAAACTGCTTCGGCGTTGCGCGCTATCTTAACCAAACGCGCCGCCTTCTGATTCAGATGAGCGCCGACACACCGCAGAATTTGCGATAGGCTTGAAGTATCCGGCACTCGATGCGGATCCGACCTCTTTGCTTGGCCCTCCTGCTCAAGTCGATCGACATCTTTCCTCGTGTACTGTAATTCAATCGGCGTGAGAACCGGCGCCACCTTGGTCTCGTCTAAATCGGGGTGTGCGCGTTCAGTCTCGCGGAGTTTACCCCAGACTGCGTTTAGTTTTCCCGCGATAAGCGATCTTCCGATAATTCCGGGTGAGCCGCGGCCAAAATCCCCTTGACGTAAAAGTCCTCGCCCACCGGCTCGATCTCAAAGCTCGTGAGGTTTAGGGTTTCCAAGGCCTGGCCAATAGCTCGTAACGGTTGCGCGTAACCGATCATTCCGCTCATCACCCCTCCCCTCGTCTCCACGACTTCGTCCTGAGCAAGTGACATCTGGTGCCCCCTTTCCTTGCCATATTCGAACGACAGTATAACTGCTTTTACGCCCGACTTGAAAAATTGTCAAGAAATTTAAGGGGCTTATCTAAGCCTAATCCCTCCTCGAGCGCTCTAACCGTCATCGGTCGATAAATTTAGCCTGGCGCGAGCGCTAGTTCTTACGCAAGCGGAACCCGGCGGCCATCTGAAGCTGCTCGGGCCCGTTGTTTTCCACTCCCGGTGCTTGGTCTGGCACCGGTTCTTGATCGACCTTGAGCCCCGCAAGCTTGATTTTAGCCTCAGATTATTTGCGCTATCGGCATTGATCAACGCTTGGTCCAAGTTGATAATCCCATCGCGGTAAAGCGCAAAAAGCGCCTGATCGAAGGTTTGGCATCCTTCCTGGATTCCCTGCTCCATCGCTTGTTTCAACGTGTCCACTTCACCTTTTTGATCAGATCTTTGATCCGCGGCGTATCCATCAAAATTTCCAGCGCCGCTACGCGCTTTCCCTCCACGGATGGAATCAGCCGCTGGGAAACAATCGAGCGCAAGTTCAGAGAAAGCTGCAAATAGATCTGTGCATGGCGCTCGGAGGGGAAAAATTCATGATCCGCTCGATCGCCTGGTTGGCGTTGTTGGAGTGCAGAGTGCCGGGACAGAGATGTCCCGTTTCCGCGAATGTGATCGCCGCCTCCATGGTTTCCGTGTCGCGGATCTCGCCGATCAAGATCACGTCCGGCGCTTGGCGCAAGGTGTTTTTAAGCGCCGCCTGAAACGAATGCGTGTCGAATCCCACTTCGCGCTGCGTAATAATGGAGCGCTTGTGCCGGTGCACGAATTCGATCGGATCTTCGATGGTGATGATGTGGCCGGCTTCGTGGGTGTTTCGATGATCGATCATTGCGGCCAACGACGTCGATTTGCCCGAGCCCGTAGCACCGACCACCAAAACCAAGCCGCGCTTGGTCATGACGATATCGCCAAGGATCGCCGGCAGGCCCATTTGCTCCACCGATAAGACGTCGGCCTTGATGCGCCGTATCACCATGCCTACCGAGCCGCGCTGCTGAAATATATTTACGCGGAAACGCGAAACTCCGGGCAGGGACATCGCCATGTTCATTTCCATCGTTTCGGTGAATTCCTGCTTTTGCTTGTCATTCATGATCGCCTGGGCGATATCCCTAAGCTCCTCCGGCGTAAAGGGATGATCGCCGCCCACTTCGATCTTCCCCTCGGTGCGATACATGGGTGGCTTGGCGACCGTGAGATAGAGATCCGACGCCTCTATTTCAACCATCTTGCGAAAGAAGTCTTCGATGTTCACCGTTGTCTCCAGAAAATCTTTCTTTTTCGTTCGCTCCAGATGCGCCCGCCGGCGGCGGCGCGTCGGCGCCGCGCCGAAGAGATTGGCCGTCATGCTTTTCGATTGCGCTTCCTCGCGTGTCACCACGCCGCGCGAAACCAGATTGGTCAGGGCCATGTCCATGGTCTGCATGCCGTCTTTCTGACTCACTTGCATGGTGCCGGGAATCTGATGGATCTTGCCTTCGCGGATAAGATTCCGAACCGCGGTGGTGCCGGTCAGGATCTCCAGCGCCGCCGCTCTTCCACCCGCTTTCTTTTTGAGCAAGGTTTGCGTAAGCACGGCTTCGATGGATTCGGCGAATTGGGCGCGAATCTGCGACTGTTGAGTGGGCGGAAAAACGTCGATGATACGATCGACGGTCTTGGGCGCGCTCGAAGTATGCAACGTGCCGAAGACGATATGACCGGTTTCCGCGGCAGTCAAAGCGAGTTGGATGGTTTCCAGAGTCGCGCATTTCGCCGACCAGAATGATATCGGGGTCTTCACGCAAAGCGGCCCGCAACGCGTTGGCGAAAGAGTGAGTGTGCGGCCCCAGCTCGCGCTGGTTGACCAGGCATTTTTCGACTGGTGTACGAACTCGATCGGATCCTCGACCGTTAAAATGTGGCCCTCGAAGGTGTTGTTGAGATAATCGATCATGGCCGCCAAGGTGGTCGATTTGCCGGAACCGGTGGGGCCCGTGACTAGAATCAAGCCCTTCTCCTTTTCGCACATTTGTTTCAGAATCGGCGGCATGCCGAGCTCTTCGAGAGTCAAGATTTTAGTCGGAATGGTTCGGAAACACGGCGCCCTCGCCCTTTCTTTGTAGAAATACATTGACGCGAAAACGCGCCACTTGGCCCAACTCGAATGAGAAATCACATTCATGAGTTTCTTCGAAGGCTTTTCTTTGGGCATCGTTCATGATGTCGTAAATCAACGCGTGCACGTCCTCTTTCGACAGTGCCGGATGGTCGAGTTTCTTGAGATCGCCGTCGATACGAATCAACGGCGGTTCCCCGCGCTCAAATGGCAGTCGCTTGCACCTTGATCCACCCCAAAGACCAAAAGCTGGGTAATATCCATAAGCCCTCGACTCCTGACTTTTTATGAAAGAATTTTATTATAACAGCGCAGAAGCTGTAAAGATTATTATCGAATTGGCAGGCTTAGGCGAGCAATAAGAGGACCAGCTTACGCCTGGATTTCATACGATCCAACCAACGCTTATTTCGACGTTGGCAAAAAACTTGAATTTATCTTTAGAAGTAGATACTTGTGATGTCTTCCGGAGTAAATGAATGGCATCAGTCACAGGCAAAATCGCTTTAGTTACAGGCGGCGGGACCGGCATCGGCAAAGCGATAGCAGCCGCATTGGCGCAAAAGGTGCGAAAGTGGCCATCGCTTCGCGGACTTCGGCTCATGTCGAAGGCGCCGCCCAAGAACTGCAAAGCCGCGGTCTTGCGGTGCTGGCGCTGCGGCTCGATGTAACAAAAAATCGGACATTGAGCGCGGTCTCGATTCGCTCCTGTCTCAGTGGGGCCCGCCGCATATTCCTTGTGAATAACGCCGGCATATCGGGGCTCAGCATGATCGATGATCCTGACGACTGGCCAGTGGTTCGACATCGTCAACACGAACCTCAACGGCCTCTACCTCGTCACCAAAGCCGTGCTGCGCCATATGCCCAATCAAGCCGGTGGACGGGTGATCAATATTTCATCGGTGCTGGGAAAATTCGGCGTCCCCGGTTACACGGCTTATTGCACCACCAAACACGGTGTAATCGGCTTTACGCGCGCCCTTGCTTTAGAAGTGGTGAGCCGGGGAATTACCGTGAATACCGTTTGTCCGGGTTGGGTCGACACCGAGATGGCGGCCCTCGGCATCAAAGAAACCGCGGCGCTCCAAGGTATCACGCCGGCAGAATTCAAAGCGCAAGCGATCGAGGCTGTGCCAATAAAAGATTTCTCGAAGCAGACGAAGTCGCCGAGCTCGTTTGCTACATTGCTTCAGACGCAGCCGCCGGTATTACCGGGCAAGCGATCAACATTTGCGGCGGTCAAACCATGATGTGAGGCCGGCAACTTGAATTGGCTGCGATATTGATTGATCGGATAGAAACGTGAGCACTGATAAAATCATCGTTCGTAATCCGGCAACCCTCCAAGTCGTCGGCGAATTGGCGGTCGCGCAGCCTGCGGATGTCGTTGCCGCCGTGGAGCGCGGGCGCGTAGCCCAGGCGATTTGGCGACAGACCAGCCTCGCGCAACGCGCCCAAATCCTATACCGGCTAAGAGACCTGTTGCTCGACGAAGGCGAAAAGCTCGCCGATATCTTGACCTCGGAAACCGGCCGGCCACGTGCCGAAGTCTATGGCAATGAGCTTTTTTATCTGTGCGACGCAATCGGCATGTGGGCGAAAAAAGTTCAGTTTATCTTCGGCCTGAAAAATCCGGCCGAGCTTTCCTTTACTTAAAGCAAAAAGTTATTTCCGCCTATCAACCGCACGGCGTGATCGGCATCATCAGCCCGTGGAATTTCCCGTTGACCTTGACGCTCGGCGAGGCGATTCCCGCGCTCATGGCCGGCAACGCGGTGGTCATCAAAGCCTTCGGAACTGACGCCGCTGTCGGCGCTCTTCGGCGCCGAGATCGCCGCAAAATCCGGCTTTCCGGAAAATCTTTTGCAAGTCGTTGCCGGTTACGGTGCCGCCGGCGAGGCGCTCATCGATTGCGCCGATATGATCGCCTTCACCGGCAGCGTTGAGACCGGCAAGAAGGTGATGCGCCGCGCAGCAGACCGTTTGCTGCCGGTTTCTCTGGAGCTCGGTGGCAAAGATCCGATGATCGTTCTCAAAGACGCCGATCTCGATCGTGCCGCCGGCGCCTGCGTTTGGGGCGCGTTGATGAACTGCGGCCAAACCTGCACGTCCATCGAGCGCGTCTATGTCGAGGCACCGGTCTATGCGCAATTTGTCGATAAGATCGTCGCGCGTGTACAAGCTATCCGCCAGGGTCCAGCGAAAACGAAGTCGAGGTCGGCTGCTTGACGTCCGAAGCGCAACTCAAAGAGATTGAAACCCAGGTTGACGAAGCTTTGGCCAAAGGCGCAAAGGCGTTGACCGGCGGACGGCGCAATCCCAATCTACCTGGATATTATTATGAGCCCACGGTTGTGGTCGACGCCGACCATTCCATGAAACTCCTGACCGAAGAAACCTTCGGACCGATCATTCCTATTGTTAAGGTCAAGGATGCCGATGACGCCCTCCGCATGGCGAATGACTCCCGCTACGGTCTGAGCGGGTGCGTTTTTGCCGGCGACAAAGCGCTGGCGCAACGGCTCGCCGAAGAAATGAACAATGGCTCGGTCTCGATTAACGATAGCCTGGTCAGCTTTATCGTCACCGACGCGCCCATGGGCGCTCGTAAAGACAGCGGTTTTGGTTATCGCCACGGCGCTGCCGGAATACGCAAGTTTTGCCAGCAAAAAACCATCGTGATCGATCGCTTTGGGCTCAAGGAAGAGTTCCCGTGGTATCCGGCGACGAGGAAAAAATCCGTACAGATTCGCCACTTGCTCAATTTGCTCTGTCACAGCGGTTGGAGCCACAAACTGCGCGCGCTGAAGGAACTGATAAGAGCCTAGCTCCTTGAACTCGCGGAATGATTCGACTAATTAAGAGAGATATTCTAAGCGAGAAATCGATCACAGGAGAATTCAATGGCCAAAGATTTACCTAGTTTTATTGCCCAAGAAGGGGCGAAGAGAGAAGGCTCCGTTATCCGCGAGAAAAACTTCGTCGACGCCAACAATTACGAAACGGTCGCCTATCTGAAACACCTCGACGTGCGCAACGAACCGAAAATGGTCCTATTCGAGAACGTGCCGGCGCTAAATGGGCAAAAATCCGAATTTCCGATGTTTTACAATCCCTGGGTCACACGCCAGTATGTGGCCGATTCCCTCGATATGGGCGATATCAAGTCGCCCATGGACGTGAGCCTTGAAGTCGCTAAACTCGAACAACAACAAGGCAAGGTCGAAGTCATCGCGGCCGAAAAGGCGCTCGTCAAGCAAGTCGTCCTAACCGGCGACAAGGCCGACCTTCGCGTGCTCCCCATGCCGATGCATCAAAAGGCGACGCCGGCCCTTATCACACGATGACCTGCGCCATGAAAGGACTCAACGGCGATTTCTACGACATCACATTCACCAAAAATAAGTTTCATGATCCGAAACACATGAGCTTTTCGGCGCACAAGCATCACCATTTGGAAGCGATGGCTTGCGAATATGAGGAGAAGAACCTGCGCGCCCCGGTGATCGTCATCCTGGGCCACCATCCGGCGTTTTACTTGTCTTCCTGCGCTATGACCGCCATGGGCAACAACGACTATATGACAGCGTCGGCGTTCTTGAAGGAATCGCTGCGGGTTACGCCGTCGACGACTTGGGGCGATAAATTCATGGTGCCGGCCGACGCCGAGGTGATCATCGAAGGTGAAATTCTTCCCGGAGTGCGCCAATCGCAGAATCCCTTCGGCGAAATCCTCGGTTATGCCCAGCCGAAAATGGACGTGCCGGTCATCGAAGTGACCGCGATCACGCACCGGCGCGGCGGCATCGTAGAAGACTTCTGGCCCGGCCACATGGACCACTGGAATCTCGGCAGCATTCCCAAAGAAGGCAGCACGTATAACGTCATCAAAAAAATGTTCCCGGCATCAAGGGAATCCATCTAGCGGCTTCAGGGTGCGGCCGCTGCATTTGCTACATTTCGATCAAGAAAGAATTCGAAAACGAACCCAACAAGGCCGGCATGCAAGCCTTTGTCGAGATGCCGAACTTGAAGTTAGCGGTCATCGTCGACGACGACATCGACGTATTTAACGAGCGCGAAGTGATGTGGGCTGTGGCCACGCGGGTTCATTGGGACAAGGACATCGAGATCATCCGCGAAGTGCAGAGCTTCCGCGGCTGGCTGGGCGATGCCGTAGCGATCATCGACGCGACGATACCCCTGAAAATGAAGAACGAATGGCCGGTGCGCAATGAAGTCGAGGCGGCCGCGTTCGAGCGCGTCGCGAAATTCTTCAAATAGGAAACGCAGCAATGGCCGACAAACTCAAGTTTATCTACAAAGCGACGTGAACCACTTGTCGTAAAGCAAGAAGTTTCTTGCAAGCCAAAAAAGTCGACTTCGAGGAAAGAGAGTACGGCAAAAACCCGTTCACTGAGAAAGAGCTCAGGGACATCATCGGCGACGAGCCGATCGAGCGCTTTCTCAATACTCGGACGCCGCTCTACAGAGAAAAAACATGAAACAAAAGCCGCCATCGAAAGACGAGGCGATCAAGCTCATGCTCAAGGATTCGAATCTGCTCAAGCGCCCGGTGATTATCAAAGGTAAGAAGAAACTGACGGGCTTCAACGAAGCCGAGTTCAAAGAACTGCTCTAGTCCGCTCGATTCCAGACGAGAATCATTTCTGGCGTCTGGATGGAATGCCGATTCAGATTTTATATTAGCAAAGGTTAGCTATGGCTGAAGACACACTTTCTGGCTTGACGTTGTTCAATCGTGGCAAAGTCCGCGACATTTACGATCTCGGAGACAATCTCCTGCTGGTCGCAAGCGATCGTATCTCAGCCTTCGATGTGATTCTGCCGACTTTGATTCCCGACAAAGGCAAAATCCTCACCGCTTTATCCGTCTACTGGTTCAACGTGATCAAGGACATCCTGCCGCACCACTTGATCACGACGGATGTCGATCAATTCCCGCCGCCTGCCAGCCGCACAAGGCGAAGCTTGAAGGCCGCACCATGCTCGTTAAAAAGAGCCTGCCAGCGCCGGTGGAATGCATCGTGCGTGGTTATCTCGCCGGCTCCGGCTGGAAAGATTACCAAAAGACCGGCGCCGTTTGCGGCATCCCGCTGCCCAAAGGTCTGGTGGAAGCCGCCCGCTTGGACGAGCCGATCTTCACGCCATCTACCAAAGCGCCGGTCGGCGCCCACGACGTCAACATTACGTTCGACGAGATGGTGACGAAAGTCGGCAAAAAAGAGCGGAAAAAATGCGCGATGCGACGGTCGCGATCTACAGCCGCGCACGCGCTGCTGGCGGAGACAAAAGGCATCATTATCGCCGATACAAAATTCGAATTCGGCATCGAAGGCGACGAGATCATTTTGATCGACGAAGTGCTGACACCCGACTCGTCGCGTTTCTGGCCGATGGCTGGATATGAGCCCGGCAAAACGCCGGACAGCTTCGACAAACAGTTCGTGCGCGATTACCTGGTCAATCTGCCCTGGGACATGAAATCACCGGCGCCGGAATTGCCTCCAGACATCGTCAGAAAAACCCAAGATAAATATCTCGAAGCGCTCAAGCGTCTAACGAGCTGAATACAGAATTCAGCGCCTCCCTTGGCGACATTCGCCCAACTGGCGGGGCAACATTTCAAGATCCTGGATGGTTCTCTAGAGAAAACTAGCGCTGCGCCTTCAGATTAATGCGCTGGCAACGACCTAAGATCTTCGTCACCCATCCGCTCGCCTTCTTTTGTTCGTAGTCATAGGGGATGTGAATAAAACCGTAGAGGATCCGTAAGTCATGCCGCCGGATGTGATCGAGCATGACGTACATTGAAAAATTGCACACGTAGTCACCGGCGTTCCTTGACTTCCCTGCTCCCCGTCCGACCTTTAACGCTAATGTGGTTTTTATCCGCGCAGGTCCACGCGGTGAAATGCGCTTCGGTGGATCCGCCGGACGAGCCCGGCGTCGATTTGCCGCCTGCGCTTCCACATCGACTCCGCGGCGCGAGCTCTGGCCCAGGCCGAGAACTATATCTGGCTTAAACCGCTGGAGAGTGTTGACGAACTGGCCGCGATGAAAGCGCACTGGAAAGACAACTTTTTTCAACCCCCGCCGCGGCACTAAAGACTTGATGATTTTTGCCGTGATGTTATCGCGGAATTCCCGGTAGGGGCCAAACCCGTAGAGCAAAATGCGCCTGGTCCTTTTCATTGAGGACGCGTCGACCAACGGTTCGTTGCCCCAAAATAGAACTGGCCGCGCGAAGCGGCCAGTTCTGCTGAGACGGTAAACAAAACAGCGCGGTCAGTCTTTCCCTGCCGCGCGCATGGTGATCAGCAGCGCTTTCGGGCGAGCCGGTCGAACCGATCTCCTGGTAAATCTTGCCGCCGGATTGTTTGAACTCTTGCGCTTTTTCCCTCATGCCGGCTTCGATCGCAGCCTGTTCCGTAACGCCGACTTTCGCCGCGTAGTCGCGCACGTCTTGAGTGATCTTCATCGAACAGAAGTGCGGCCCGCACATCGAACAAAAGTGCGCGATCTTCGCGCCTTGAGCCGGTAAGGTTTCGTCGTGGAATTCTCGCGCCGTCTCCGGGTCGAGACTTAAATTGAATTGATCTTCCCAACGGAACTCAAAACGCGCCTGACTCAAAGCGTTGTCGCGGAGCTGCGCACCTGGATGGCCCTTCGCCAAATCGGCGGCGTGGGCCGCGATCTTGTAGGCTGATTACGCCATCCTTCACGTCTTTCTTGTCCGGCAACCCGAGATGCTCTTTCGGCGTCACGTAACACAGCATCGCCGTGCCGTACCAGCCGATCATCGCCGCGCCGATGGCGCTGGTGATATGGTCGTAACCCGGCGCGATATCCGTGGTCAGAGGACCGAGGGTATAGAACGGCGCCTCATGGCAGACTTCCAACTGCTTGGTCATGTTTTCATGAATCATGTGCATCGGCACATGGCCCGGCCCTTCGATCATCACTTGAACGTCATGCTTCCAGGCGATCTCGGTCAATTCGCCGAGAGTTTCCAGCTCGCCGAATTGGGCTTCGTCATTGGCATCGGCGATTGACCCCGGACGCAGTCCGTCTCCCAGCGAGAAGGAAACGTCGTACGCTCTCATGATCTCGCAAATGTCTTCAAATCGTGTGTAGAGAAAATTTTCCTTATGATGTGCCAGACACCACTTGGCCATGATCGAACCGCCGCGAGAAACGATGCCGGTCACCCGTTTGGCGGTGAGCGGCACGTAACGCAACAAGACGCCGGCGTGAATCGTGAAATAAGACACGCCTTGCTCGGCCTGTTCGATCAGCGTGTCGCGGAAGATTTCCCAGGTGAGATCTTCCGCTTTGCCGTCGACTTTCTCCAGCGCCTGATAAATCGGCACGGTGCCGATCGGCACAGGAGAATTGCGCAAAATCCACTCGCGCGTTTCATGGATATTTTCGCCGGTGGACAAGTCCATCACGGTGTCCGCGCCGCACCGCGTCGCCCAGATCATCTTTTTCCACTTCTTCTTCGACCGACGAAGCGACGGCCGAGTTGCCGATATTGGCGTTGATTTTGACGAGAAAGTTGCGGCCGATGATCATCGGCTCGGCTTCGGGATGGTTGATGTTCGCTGGAATAATCGCGCGGCCACGTGCCACTTCGTCGCGGACAAACTCGGCGGTCACGAATTGCGGGATCGACGCGCCGAAGCTGTGGCCCGCATGGATCCGGCCCGATCCATTGGCGCCATTTTCCAACGCCTTCTCGCGGCCAATGTTCTCACGGATCGCGATGTACTCCATTTCCGGCGTGATGACGCCTTTGCGCGCGTAGTGCATCTGGCTCACGTTGCAGCCCGTCTTCGCGCGCAAGACCGGCCGGCGCGCCGCGTCAGGAAAGCGTTCGGTCGATGCTTGATTGCCGTTGCCGTTTTTGCCGGCTGGAGGCTGATAGCTTGGCGCTGACAATTCTTCGACGTCGCCACGGGAACGTATCCAGTCTGCACGCAACGGCTTCAGCCCGTGACGAATATCGGTGTGACCATCAGGATCGGTGTAAGGCCCCGAGGTATCGTACACTGCGAGCGGCGCATGGCTGGGTTCGCCATCGCCGTTGCCGTGACCGTTATGTCCACTCGATAAACTGATCGCGCGCATCGCCACCCGCACATCCGCCCGGCGCGGGCTCTGAACAAAGATCTTATGAGATGCCGGCAGAGGTTCGTTGGTGATACCGTTTAGCTGGGAGCCATTTTTGAGTTTGACATGACAAGCCCTCCTTCGGATTCGGCCGTTGCTTATCGGCACGAATAGTTACACGTGGCGGTAAGGTTTGACGTACTCTTCGTAGAGACCTTCTTTGCCCTTTTCGGCGAGTTCCTTGGAGCGTTGCATTAAGACTTCTTTGGTCTCGACGAATTCTTTTCGTCCGAAACCGAGGTTTCCCGGGTGCGTTCCGGAATCCATGCGAATCGCGTCGCAAGGGCAAGCTTCGACACAGTAACCGCAATAAATACAGCGCAGCGTGTCGATTTCGTAGCGAATCGGAAATTTTTCTACCGAATCGTTAGGATATTCTCCGGCCTCGATGTAGATGCATTCCGCCGGACACGCCGTGGCACAGAGAAAACAAGCAGTACATTGCACCGCGCCGTCCTCTTTCAGCGTCAGTCGATGACGGCCACGAAAGGTGTCAGGATAAGGCGCGCGCTCTTCGGGGTACTGCACGGTGACCGACGCCGTGGCGTCGCATGCCAGGCCAAACAGCTGCAGGATGTGAATGACCAAATTCCGCCAGAACCGGTAGCCGGTCACGAACAGGCCGCGCATTATTTCGGGAAAATAGAGTCGCTCCCAGAGCGTCATTTCTTCAATTCGTTTCATGAGCTTTTCTAAATGATCTGCGCGACGCAGGGGCGACTACGGCCGTGCTGTAACTGCTGCGATTACTTTCACTTATAGACCATTGCCGGGGATGTCAAGGAATTGAAAAGACAAAAATACCTGCTAATTGCATGTTATTCCGAGTCGAATTGCAAGATGGAATAAACTCTATGCGGTTTTAATTTTTCCCGTCCTTTGAGAAACGAAAGCTCGATCACAAAAGCGCACTCAACCACGGTGCCGCCGAGCTTGGTGACCAATTCAGCCGTAGCCGTAGCGGTGCCGCCGGTGGCAATCAAGTCATCGGCGATAATCACTCGTGCACCTCGGTTAATCGCGTCGATATGAATTTCCAGGGCATCCGTACCGTATTCCAATTGGTAGCTCGCCTTTTGCGTTTCGTAGGGTAATTTTCCCGGCTTGCGCACCACGCTGAAGCCGGCACCCAATCGATACGCCAGCGCCGCGCCGATGATAAAGCCGCGTGATTCAATGCCGAGCACGGTGTCGATTTTTGTCCCTGGTAACGTTCGGCAAAACAATCGATGGTCTTCGCAAACAACGGCCCGTTGGCCAAAAGCGGCGTAATGTCCTTGAAAACGATCCCGGGCTTGGGAAAGTTTGGAATATCTCGAATCGCCCGCCGAATATTCGCGATGTCTTCCGTCATTTAAAAGTTCCTTCCAACTAAAATGATTTAGTCCCAAGTCTGCCAGCGACAATGTTGCAACGAAGGCTAGCCCCAAACCTGCCGCGCGGTTTCGACGACGACCTCCAGCTTGCGTTTCTGGTCATCCTCATTGATCAGGTTACCCACCACGTCCGAGGAAAAGCCGCACTGGGGACTGATCGCAAGCTGTTCGAGCGGCACATACCGCGCGGCTTCGTCGATCCGCCGCTTGAGCTCATCGACCGTTTCCAGCCGCGGCACCTTCGTGCTCACCAACCCCAGCACCATGATTTTTCCCTTGGGCAAGAAGCGCAGCGGCTCGAAGCCACCCGCTCGAGGCGTGTCATATTCGAACAGGAATCGGTCGTGTTTCAGCTCGTTCAACAGCCTTTCGGCAATCTCGTCATAGGTGCCTTCGCGGTGCCACATGCTACGTTGATTGCCGCGGCAAAGATGGATACCGAAAGTTACGTCATCGAAGCCTTCGAGCACAGCATTGTCGGCTTGCAAGGACCGATTGAAATTTGCTTGCGGGTCTTCGCCGCGGCTGCGCATCGCCTCGAGCGAGGGCGCATCGACATAAGCCGTGTAACCCGGCGCATCGATCTGCACATAATGACAGCCCGCGTCGATCAAACCGCGAATGATTTCGCGCTCGATCTGCACCACGTCGGCGATGAACTCGTCCAGGCCGGAATAGACCGCTTTGGAATTTTGCCAGTCGAACCGCTGAGCAACACGGTCCGGACCGATGAGCGCAACCTTGGCCGGTTTACGCGCCGTTTGATGTAGAAACTCGAATTCCTCCGCCGGCACATTGCGTGCGAGACGGATCTTTTCCGCCGCCGGCCGGCGCTGTGCCACCGCGGTCCCTTTGTGCTCACCCTGGTCCGGAATCTCCCAACGCTGTAATGGGCTACCGCCCTCGACCCGCTTTCATAGAACTCGAGAGTCGGTCTGCCTGCGTCGTACCCGGACACCGATTCGCCAAAACTGTCCTGAAAGTTCAAACGCCGGTACTCACCGTCGGTTATGACCGCCAGTCCGAGCCCTTCCTGGAGCGCGACCGCGTCGCGGACACTTTGATCTTCAAGGCTCCGGAACTGTTCGATTGAAATCAGTCCTTGGTCGTAACGCGCGCGCGCCTCTTTCAGCTTCGCCGGCCGCAATAGGCTACCGACCACATCATTTCTGATTCTAGTTAGCAGTTTCATTCGATAGCTCTCTAACCTTTCGGGGCGACATTATCGGATGCCGGCAAACAGCACAACTGCGGCAAGTACAAAAGCGGATCTTGCGCGGCGTTGTTTTTGCGGATCTCGAAATGAAGATGCGGTCGGTACACGGCCAGTGCTGCCCACTTTAGCGATCACTTCGCCGCGCTCGACCTTCTGGCCTTCGTGAACCAGATTAAGCTGATTGTGCGCATACACCGAAACGATCCCGCCCACGTGACGCACGATCACCATGTTCCCATAGCCGCGCAACTGATTGCTGTACACCACTTCACCCTCAGCGACGGCGTGAACCGGCGTTCCTTCAGGCGCGCCAATGTCCACGCCGTCATGAAAACTCGCCATTTCTCGGCCCGAAGACGGAATTGATCGAACCGCTCAGCGGCGCGATAAAGTTTTCCAAAGCACTGTCCGGCGGCTTCGGGCGCGCTGCGCGGCGCCGAGTTTGAGCGATGGTTTCCACCGGCAATTGGCGCGCCCCACCGGGAATGAATATTTTCTGTCCGGCACGAATTTGGCTCGCGTCTCTGATGCCATTCACGCGTGCCAGCTCTTCGACCGACACGTCATACGCTTTGCCGATGCGAAAAAGGTTCTCTCCAGGCTGTACGACGTGGTAGATGCCTTGAGATCGGCGCACGCTTGACGGTAACTGGGAGGCTTGCCGTGACGCGCAGCTCGGCAGCAGTGATAACTCGTAGAGGGCAAATCCGAATAGAATCCTGGACGGGAATTTCATCGGCCGGGTTATATAGCAGGCAGACCACCGTAGGAAGCCAGAACTTGCTCGCTCAGCGCCACGACTTGAAAAGCAACCGGCGCGATCTGAAGTTCAATCTCGCCAGCCGTATTGCCCGAACAGCTTCACGAACTTGCATTCACCCAACGGCTCTTGCTTAAAACCGGATCGGGTGCGGGTCACGCGCACCAGCGACTGCGTTCTGTTCGTCGCCGACAGGGATCACCAGGCGGCCGCGCAAGCCAAGCTGTTCGAGCAGCGGCTTCGGCGTCGCCGGCGAGCCAGCGCTCACAAGGATCGCATCGTAGGGCGCGTGCTCGGACCAACCGATCGTGCCGTCGCCGACGTGAAGCGCAATGTTTTGATAGCCGAGCTGGTCCAGCAGCGTGCGCGCTTTGCGCGACAGCGCACGGATTCTCTCGACGGAAAAGACATTGAAACAAAAGCTCCGCCAGCAGCGCGGTCTGATATCCCGATCCCGTGCCGATCTCCAACACCTTTTCATCGCCGCTCAGACCGAGCGCCTCGGTCATGCGCGCCGCCATGTAAGGCTGCGATAAAGTCTGCTTTTCGCCGATCGGCAACGCGCTGTCATCGTAGGCGCGATTGACGATTCCCGGATCGACGAATAGATGTCGCGGGATCTTGCGCAAGGCGTTAATCACCCGCGCGTCCGTGATGCCACGAGCGATGATTTTGCTCCTGGACCATGCGCTCTCTTGTCCAGTTAAAATCGTGTGGACTTGCTTCGGAGAGCTTCACTTTAAGAAACGAAATAATCGCAGGACGGAACCGCCACATCGCGCCCGGCTCGATCAGAAAGTTTCACGGATAAAAATATCGGCATGACCCTATGGATAATAACACAAGACCTGCCGCGCATGCCATTGACGGCAATAGTTTAACGCGCCGATGCGAAGTGGGAAATCCGGACCCGCTGTCGACAAATCGCAGCACGGAGCGGCGGCGGCGCTGGCGGCAAAATGAATCCGGCTCGCTGTGAACGGACCGGGCAGAATCATAGGCGACCCTGTTCCTTTAATTCGCGCAATCGCCAGCTGATAATATCTATGACACTTTCGCTTGGCAAAGATGCCGGTAAGACGCTCGATCGGCGCCGAGCTGCACGAGTTTTTCGCGCATGACAGCAAGACTCGCATAGAGTCGTTGATAATCATCGATACATGCCGAGCACTCTTCGAGTCGTTCATCAAAGTCGCTCGTGACAGCGCTCAAGCACTTGCTTTTTCTTCTTCGAAAACCGCGCCAAGCTGCTCGCGAATCTCAAAAGTCTGTTGATGGAGCGTCTCGGTAACATGGGCCAGGTTTATTCTCATCTGAAGTATGACATCCATCAGCCGCTCAACGGACTGTCCGCTCATTGACCTCACCCGCGTTGCCTTTCTCTGCGCCTTGTTGTCTCGATGGCAAACCACCGAGTGTATGTGAAGATTTATCCCGATCGATTATCGGCTTTGTAGTCCCTACAGGTTTACAAAGCAGAGTTTGTGGCGCGCTAGCAGCGAGAATCTAGGAATACTTTTAGGTGCGAGAGCGCCCGAGTGGAGATGCGCGACAGTGAATTTTCCTGGGAGAACTCAGCAGCGAGAATATATAAAGTGGCAGCTTAGGCGGTCAGGTGAACCCGGCGTTCGCGATCTGCCGCTCGGCCGCGATCGTCGTCGACTCCGTAACGAAAACTAATGCCGTGACGGAAAGCCGCGTGGTTGAATCCAGCGCCGGTCGGCTGCCGCGAGGGAAGATCTTCGAAGCTGCGCACAACAAGCGGCGCACGCACCTCGGTGTCGGGCGGCTTCTCGGCTGTAGACCACCGCGCGCCGCTGCGAGCAAAATAGCCGGGCAGAGAAAGAGTTCGTGTAGCGCCAAGTTTTGGCTAGCGTGCCGCGTGACGAAATAATAGTAATGAAGCCCGCTCGTCAGCCGCACCGGAGCAAGATAATCCTTCACGGTCACGCAGACAGTGGCCTAGGTTGCGCGTTAGACGTTCTGATCAGGCGGTAAGATTGATTTGAGGTAGCGTACGATTCAGCTACTGGAGGCCGCCTAATTATGCAGGCATTTTACTTTTTTCAATCAACGTTTGAAGTCGTTTCGAGAGCTTTTAACAAATCGGTCGAGGTAAGAATACCGCATAGTCCTCCGTCGGCAGCGACCACGGGCAAACAATTAATGCGTTTGGCGAGGCATCTCCCGCACCGCCGCAGAAATCAGCATATCGGGCGTGGTCGTGAACCGGATCCTGCGTCATGATCTCGCTCAGTTGTTTACTGTGCCATTGTGGCGAGCGCGCCAGTACGCGCAGCACGTCTCGATCCGAAATAACTCCGCATAGGTTTTTGTCTCCGTCGACCACGCAGCGCGTGATGAAAAGAACGGTTGGCCATCATCGTTACGAGCTCACCAAAGGTTTGATCGGCGCTCATGGACGTCGTCTCGCTGGTCATCAGCTCGGCTGACTCGCAGCGGTCCAGCCAAAAATTTCACCGGCATCGGCGCGTGAGCTAAATTGCAAAACTTCCTGATCTCGGGTTTGTGTCACTATGCCTCCGCTTTTTGTGTAATGCTGGCTCCGACTATTCTATCGCACTTTCGATTGCTCTGCTTGTAAAAAATACGCTGGAGCACAATCGTATTGACAAATGCACGATTGGGAAATATTTTATTGAGCTTTCTCCTGCAGCGGGTGGGCGTTTTAAAAAGACTCACGATGTCAACATCTTAACAATGTGCAATTCTAGCTAAATGTTTGACGACTACTGTTCAAATTAGGCTGATTTCAGATTTCGCTGCGGTTACCACAAACAATGGGTGAGCTCAGACCAAATGAAATCTTGAACCAGCTAATAGGCAATCGATACTCGGCGTACCGATAGGCGTAAATAGATTGTCGATCAAAGAAAGTGCGAATGGGATTTTGTCGTGGCTAAGCGCTGGAATGGAAGGTTACGGCAGCGCATCAAAGCGAGTCGATACTCCATGCCAAAACAATCTGAAACGGGGGCTCAAAGCTAAATAGTTTTCCAGCGACGCGGCCAGCATCAATCTAATTTTTCGTTGTTCTTTGTCATCAAGCTCCGCTCATCGCTCCTTGAGGTTTTTCTCAAAACTACTCAAGGTTGTAGCGGAATCGACGTCTTGCAGTTGTTGCTTGAGTGCGTAGAAGAGCTCCGAAAATTCTCCGCAAAGCTCTCGGATGATTGGAAATGATAATCGATGGATCGGACAAGGACCCAGTTCAGCGGATGGCGTTCTGGTGCTCTGACGTCCCATAGCCTTTGTGCTGAGCGAATCCATAGCCTGATATTCTCTTTCGAGATCTTCCATAAGTCCGTCTCGATGTGTTTTCGCGACAATGGATGCGGCAGCAATCGAGAAGTTGATTCCGTCGCCTTTATTGAAAGAGTTTTGGGGGATCGAAACATCGGGGATGACTCGCGCATCGATCAATAGTGCTCCGGTCGAAATGGAAGAACTTCGATGGCTCGACGCATGGCGAGGAGCGCAGCGTGATAAATGTTCAGATGATCGATCTCGCTCACTTCAGCTAAACCAACACCGACCGCTGTTGCGGATTGTCGGATCATTGCCGCTAATTTGGTTCGCTGCTCGGGTTCAATCTGCTTAGAATCGTCAATTCCGGCAAGCTCGGTACCTGGCGGAAACACCACAGCGGCTGCTACCACGGGGCCGGCTAGAGGACCTACCCCGACTTCGTCCACACCGGCGATGGACCGAACCCCTGACTTCCAAAGCAGCCGCTCGAAGTTCAGCATGTTCTGAACACGCAGTCGCTCGGCTCGCTCCTTTTCATAACGCTTGAGAAACTCATGCATCTTCCGAACGCCCTGACGCGGATCTCGGCCTAGTTTGTTCAAAAATGAGCGGTGATGGGTTGATGGCCGTGTAGAAATTGCTGTCGGATTTCGTCGATCGATAGGTCGCTGAATTTCATTGGGTGATTACGCTTACAATTCTGAGAATTCCTATTTTTGTAGAAAATTCCTGATCAATATGCAATGACAGCGGCACTGCAGCGATGAAACGCCAACGTCTCCATTTCGCGTAACAAAGAAGCAAAAACAATTTCCGCGACATGCCTCGGCACGCCTAATCCTTTCTACCTGCAAGAACGAGCGAATAACCAGCATCAGCCCAGTTCACTTCAGTAAATGTCCCAATCGTGAAATAACGCCAGCCCATGACTTTGCAGGGAGTGTAGTCGACGCTTTGCCCGGAGGAACCGGTTGGCCTCATTCAATCAGGGACTGATGGCGTCAGCGACGCATCAGATTCAGCGTAGCTCGATTATTGATAAAACGGCGAAGGAAAGAATGGACATCGGGAAAGCGAGGCCAGTTTGGACCGCCGAACCGCGCACCCCGCAAAGCGTACCAGGCTGCGCTACGCCCCGACAAGGTTTGAAGTATGCGGAATGTAACATTCCGCGCGCGCTAAATCAATTTATATGGGTCGGGAGAGCCATTGAATGACTCTACGCAAATGGAGAATTGGAACTGGTCGCGAAGGCGCGACCATGTTTAGGAAAGTAATCTGCGCAGCGACTCTAAATCTCTTTGAGTTTCACTCAGAGCGCTTTTATATTTCTGTTCGGAAAGAGGCAGCTTCAGTTGATCTTTTTCTTCTTTCTTCGCTTCTTTCAATTTCTTCCGGGCTCCTTCGATCGTGAAGCCTTCAGTGTAAAGAAGCCGCTTGATTTCGAGCAGAAGCTCGACGTCGCGCTTCTTGTATAAGTGATGTTTCGACGGCGCCTGGAAGCGCTTGAGCAGATCGAACTCGGTTTCCCAATAGCGCAGCACGTAGGGTTCGACACCGACGATTTCACCACTTCGCCGATCTTAAAATATATTTTCTCCGGCAAGCGGCGGCAGACCGATCCTATTCGGCCGCGGTTGAGCCGGGCGAAGACTCCGGCGACGAGGACATGCCGTTTAAGCTCTTTTTCATGATTTGCCTCGCCTTAAAAGTCAAAATCTCGCGGCCGACGATGATGATCTCATCGCCGGTTTGCGGATTTCGTCCCTTGCGCGGCCGTTTGGTATTGACGACGAAATTCCCAAAGCCGGAAATTTTCACTTTTCACCGTGCTCCAAACAACCTTTGATGATGTCGAAAGTGGCTTCCACAACATCCGTCGCATCCTTTGAAAATCCGACTTTTCGTAAATGCGCGTGATAATTTCGCTTTCGTCATTTTTACCCCTTCGTGAGATTCGATGATCAACCGTCTCAACTACGCCGTTCAGCGCCGAAAGTTTCTCCGAGCCGCCCAACGAGCTTTTGGTGCAGTTCATTGACTTCCAAATCGGTTAAAGTTTTGTCCTCGGCGCGATAAGAAACACGGTACGCCAGGCTCTTTCTTTCCATCCGGGACCGGCGCACCCAGATACTGGTCGAAAACCTCGACACGTTCGATCCAAGGTTCGCCGAGAGCGGCAATCCAACTGATGATTTGTTGGGAAGCAAATTCACGATCGACCACTATTGCAACGTCGCGCTCGACGGCCGGAAAACGTGGAAGCGACTCTGTGACTATCCTGGCGCGGAGCATACTCAAGCAGTTTCTCCAAGTCAAGTTCAAACAGCAGCACCGGCGCCACCTCAAGCTGGTCCGCCAAATTCGGATGCAATTCACCCAAATAACCCAGCGCAGTGTCGCCCACCTGCAAATTCGCCGATTTTCCGGGGTGCAAAAACGCTAATTCGCTGCGGACCAACTCGCCGATTCTTCCAAACGGAAAAGTCCCAGGGCGGCTTCCACCCAGCCTTTACACTCGAGAAATCCGATCGGCCGCTCTTCGCGCAAGCGCAAACCGTGACTCGCACGCGGACCGGCAAAATTCCGCCGACGGCTGTCCGTTCGCCTGGTTGCCGCGCTCGCGGCCGAACAGAAGACCTTGCCGAGGTGATAGGCATGAAAGCTTTTCACCTTGTGAGCAAGATTGAGCCGCAGATTGTCGATCAATCCCGGAATCAGGCTAAGGCGCATTTCGGCGTTTTCCTTAGCCAAGGGATTGGCACCGTCACCGCCGCGGTCGTCGGCGACCAAAGTCCGGTGAAAGTTCGATTCAATTGTTTCGAAGTGAATGGCAGATTGATTACTTGTCATGCCCTCGCCGGCGAGCAGCGACCGGAGCCTTCTTTCCCATAGTAAGCGAGGGTCGGTCTTTCCGGCAATCTTCACCAGCGGCAGCGTCGTCGGCAAACTGTCATAACTCACGCAGGCGCGCCAGCTCTTCGATCAAGTCGGCTTCACGGATAAGATCGGGCCGGGTTGCCGGCACGCTGACCTTCAGGCTCCGGCTCTTTGTTTGTCCTTCGGTTTTAAGCCGAGGGCGCGAAGTAGTTTCTCAGCTTGCTTGAGTTCGACACGGAACGCCCAAGAGGCTTTCTATTCGCTCTTGGCGCAACCGCAGCGCGATCGGCTTCATGCGCGGGATAACTGTCCGCGGCGCTCGGCCAGCGCGCTGCCTCCGGCAATCTCGTGGATCAGCCATACCACACGGTCCAGCGCTCGAATCGTGCCGTCGGATCGACGCCCCGTTCGAACCGATGCGAAGCTTCGCTGTGCAGCGCCAGGCGCTTGGCCGTGCGCCGAATACTGGATGGCGCAAAGTTCGCGCTCTCCAGCAAAACTGCGCGCGTCGTGTCGGTCACTTCGGAATTGAATCCCCCATCACTCCGGCTAGAGCAACCGCGACGTCGCCGTCGCAAATCAAAAGATCATCGGCGGCCAACTCTCTTCGACGCCGTCCAGCGTGGTAAATTTTTTAATATCTCCCGCGCTTTTCACGACGATTTTCTTGTTCCCCAAGCGGTCAAGATCGAACGCATGAAGCGGCTGACCGGTTTCGAGCATCACATAGTTGGTGGCGTCAACGACATTGTTGATAGCGCGGATGCCGCAGGCTTCGAGCCGGTAGCGCAACCAGGTCGGCGCTGGTGCGACCCTGACGTCGTCCACGAGCCGCGCAGAATAGCGCGCGCAGAGTTTGGGATCGTCAATCTGAAGGGTGATACGCGTGCTAATTCTCGCGTCCTTTTGATACGCTTGCCTGCGGCGCTTGAGCGGCACCGGTCAAAGCCGAAACTTCGCGCGCAACACCGGCAAGCCCAAGACAGTCGCCCCGGTTCGGCGTGACGGCGATTTCGAACAACCAGTCTTCGCGATTCGTTTCCGGTTCGCGCAACGGAGTCAGCGTCTCCACCTCGAGGCCCGTCATAGTAAGCAGTTTGTGCAAGCGCCTCCGGCGCACCGGTGAAATCGACAAGTTCTTTAAGCCAGTTGAGAGTGAATTTCATAGGATTGGAGTGATGGATCTTCTACCCACTACTCCACCTCTGACCGTCTAGCCAAACTGCCGCAGAAATCTCAAGTCGTTTTGAAAAACAGCCGAATATCGTCGATGCCGTATTTGAGCATGGCGTAATCCGCTCAACGCCCATGCCGAAGGCGAAGCCCGAGACCTTTTCCGATCAGCTGACAAACTCAAAAACGGTTGGTCGATCATACCGGCGCCGAGAATTTCCAGCCAACCCGAGGTTTTGCTAAACGCGACAGGCCTGTCCATCTCTGAGCCGTGCCGCTGCCGCCGCAGATGACGCACTGAATATCGATCTCAGCACTCGGCTCGGTAAACGGAAAAAGCTCGGCCGAAATCTCAACCCCGGCATCACGATTAAAAATCTGCCGCAAAAAATGCGTCAAGACGCCCTTCAGATCGGAGAAGCGATATGGATTGGTCGACCATGAAGCCTTCGACCTGATGGAACATCGGCGAATGCGTGGCATCGTCGCCGTGGCGATAAACGGCGCCAGGGACGATCACTGCAGCGGCGGCTTGCGAGTTTCCATAGTGCGGATTTGCACCGGCGAAGTATGAGTTCTTAATAACCCATCGTGTGGACACGAAGATAGTATCCTGCATATCGCGCGCCGGATGATCTTTCGAAAGTTAAGCGCCAATGAAATTATGATAATCGTCTTCGATATCTGGGACCGCGCGCGATTTCAAAGCCCATTCCAGAAAAGATATCGATGATCTCGTCGATAACCAGAGTGATCGGATGCGAACTGCTCCCTCACCCAACCGCGTTCCGGGAAGCGTGATGTCGACTCGCTCTTCTTCTTAACGCTTGGGTTTTGGCTTGTTGTTTTACCGAGCCGAGCTGTTCCTCCAAACGCTCTTCGAGAAGGTGGCGCAACTGGTTGAGTTACTTCGCCGGCACGCCGCCGCTCTTCTCCGGCAATCTTGAGGCCACGGAGCCGAAGTGTCACGCTACCGCTTCGACCCAAGACCTCGATCCGGATTCCAGCTCTTCTCGGAGCTGGCTTTGCTGAATACGAGCCAGAACCTCTCGCCGGAGAGCTTCCACGGAATCGTTCATCTCGACGGCAGCACTGGGGCGCTTAAGCGCCCAGGTGAGATTTTGCGGTTTGTGCTAACTGACCGAACGCAGACATGTCGGCAACAGCAACTAGCTAAAATCTTGCGGTCGATCTCCACGCCGGCTTGCTTCAGTCCCTGATCAATTGGCTGTACGAAAGACCGTTGATTTTGGCCGCAGCGCCGATGCGGGTGATCCATAGGCCGCGAAAGGTTCTTCTTTGATTCGCCGATCACGATACGCGAACGTCAGCGCGCCGCTCTACCGTTTCCCGCGCCGACCGATACAATCGTCCTCCGGCCGCCGAATCGTAGCCTTTCGCAAGCTTCATGATCTTCTTGCGTCTCTGCCCTCGATTTGCTTCCACCTTTAGCTCTGGGCACTGGAAAACTCCTTCCTGAGTTAATATGAATGACGAGAAATTGAGTCCGCGCTGGCACTCAACCCGCTACTCGGTCCTCAGTCCTGCTTTATTTATAGGGTATCAGCTTACGAATATTCTCTTCGTTTCAACTGCGGCCACCGTCGTTGACGCCGCAAATGTCTCTTTTGTTTCTTGCTCTTGCTCGAGAGAATGTGACGTTTATAGCCTTTATTGCGCTTGATCTTACCGCTGGCGGTGACGCGAAATCTTTCGCCGCCGCTCTGTTAGTTTTAATTTTGGGCACTTTTTCACTCCTCTAATTTTACTTTTCGCGGTCTCGGTTGAGCCGTCACTTTGGCGACAATAGCATCGCCATGTTTCTTCCCTCCAGCCGCGGTTCGATGTCGACTCTTAGCAACATCGAGGACCTGACCGACGACGCCCCGGAGCATCTGCCGGCCCAATCTCAGGATGGTGATTTCTCGACCGCGAAAGAAAACCGATACTTTGACTCTTTGGCCTTTCCCGATAAATTGACGAATGTTTCGAACCTTATGCTCGACGTCGTGGGCGTCGGTGCGAGAGCCCATTTTCACTTCTTTGATCTCGACTACCGAATGCTTTTTCGGCCCATGGGATTTCTTTTTTGCTCGTAGCGAAATTTGCCGTAATCCATCATGCGGCACACGGCGGCTGCGCGTCCGGAGCCACTTCAACCAAATCGAGCTCCTGGGCTTCCACTTGTTTGAGCGCCTCGTGCAAGGGCAAGACCCCAGCTGCTCGCCCTTCGGTCCGATCACCCGCACTTCGCGCGCGCGAATTTGATGATTGATCCTCGCTTCCCCAGCTATAGGCACACCTCCATGTCCAATTTGATTCTCATATTTATGCCTCTCCCATTTCTTGCGCAACCTCGGCGCGAATCTTGGCTAAACTCGGCAAGCGATAGCGGCTGGACATTCGCCGCCACGCCGCCGGGGCGCGACCGTCCCAGCCTCGACTTCCTTGTCACCGATCACGAGCGCGTACGGGACCTTGGCCAATTGCGCCTCGCGAATCTTATAGCCGAGCTTTTCATTTCGGCTGTCCAATTCGACGCGCCAGCCAGCGCATCGCGAAGTTGCTCGAACACTTTTGTCGCATATTCTTTCTGATCGTCGGTAACAGTCAAGATCTTCACTTGCACCGGCGCCAGCCAGAGTGGAAAAGCGCCGGCGCAGTGCTCCAAGGAGAATGGCGATAAAGCGCTCGATCGAACCCAAAACCGCCCGATGCAGCATGACCGGTGTCGCTTCGCGTGCCTTCCGGAGTTACATACTTGAGATCGAAGCGCTCCGGCATCGCGCAGTCGATCTGCACAGTCGCGAGCGTCCACGAGCGCTTCGAGCACGTCGCGGAAATCGAAGCCGATCTTCGGCCCGTAGAACGCGCCCTCGCCAGGCAGGACTTTCACCGAAAATCCCGACGCGTTCCAGACAGCGGCGCAGCCCGCCTTCGGCGGCGTCCCAGAGCTCGATCCGCGCCGAGAAACTTCTCCGGCCGCGTCTGGAGTGTGACTTCGATCCTATCAAAACCGAAGACCTTGTAGACCTCCTTGGTCATCGGCGACAAATCTGTTCGAGTTCACTGTCAAGCTGCTCCGGCGTGCAGTAAATATGCGCATCGTCCTGAGCGAATGAACGCACCCGCGTCAAACCGGACAATACGCCCGGACGGCTCGAAGCGGTGTAAGCGGCTAAAGTCGGCAAAGCGAATCGGCAGATCACGATAGGAATATTTGCGCGAAGCGAATAGGTAACAATGGCCCGGACAGTTCATCGGCTTTACGCCGTATTCGCCGTCGTGCACTTCCATCAAGAACATATCGTCACGAAACGCGTCGTAATGTCCCGAGGTTTTCCACAGATCGGTCTTATAGATCAGCGGCGTGACCACCTCGGAGTAGCCGTAGCGGCTGTAGAGCCGCGGATATACTGGATCAGCCGGTTGTAGATGACCGTGCCCTTGGGATGGAAGAACGGCGATCCCGGCGCGATCGGATGAAGCGAGAACAGATCCAAAGCCGGGCCAAGGCGCCGATGATCGCGCTGACTTCGCTTCTTCGATCCGCTTCAGATAGGCATCGAGGTCTTTGCGGTTGGCCCAGGCGGTGCCAGTAGATCCGCTGCAGCCGTTCGTTGCGCGAGTCACCGCGCCAGTACGCGCCGGCGATACTGGTCAGCTTGAATGCCTTGATGGCGGCAGGTGCGACGGCACATGGGGACCGCGGCAAAGATCGACCCAATCGCCCTGGCGGTAGAGCGACACGTTGTCATCCGCGATTCCTTCGGATGATCTCGACCTTGTAGTGCTCGCCCATTTTGCGAAAAAGCTCGATGGCTTCGCTGCGCGGCATTTCTTCGCGCACGACTCGGCAAATTGGCTTTGACCAGTTCCTGCATCTTCTTTCAATCAGCTCGCAACTCTTCGGGCGCGAAAGGCGATCCCGTTTGAAGTCGTAGTAGAAAGCCGTTTTCGATCGATTGGGCCGATCGTGACCTGCGTGCCGGGGAAAGACTCTGAACCGCTTGCGCCATTAAATGCGCCGTCGAGTGACGCGAAGCATCGAGCCCTCGGCGCTTCCGGGCGACACCCACTCCACCGTCGAGTCGTCCAAAACCGACTTCAGCGATCGACCAGCTCGGCCATCGACTTTGGCTGCGACGAGGTCCTTTTGCGCCCCACCTCAGAGGACGCAGCCGTCGTTGATCCGCTATGACCAGGACGAACGTCGACGAATTTTCCGTCAGGCAATGTGACGTGGATCCTGTCCATGCGATTCGGTTAGAAAATGGTAGGCACGGGCAGGATTGAACTGCCGACCTCTTCCGTGTCAAGGAAGCGCTCTCCACTGAGCTACGTGCCTGCGGGTCCGACGGAAGCAGTTAGTTTGGTTGAATCGAACAGACATTAAATAGTTTTCCGAATTTGGCTTTGCTGCCGATGCTCCCCTTCAGGGTTTGCCTGCGCAGCGCAAACGAGCGCAAGAGATCGATTTTATTATCAATTTCCAGCCCGTCATGTCAACCAGGCGGGTGATGGATGGGGCCCGGCTTTGCAGCCAGATCAGCCCTCGGTAGAGATACTGACATGCCGGAAACAACCGTCGCCACACTGGGCGTCGACCGATCAAAACATCCAGGACTCGCGGATCTAAATGCCGCGGTCGTGCAGCGATCACCAAAGCGCACCGCCAACGTGTAAAAGCTCAGCAAGGTACGTGCTCCATTTACCCACGACCGTCGGCTTCGACCTGCAGGCCGCTCTTCGATCAGAAAATACAATAGATCGCGCGTAACCGCACCAGGGATCAGAACATCGCGGCCACCACGACGACAGTCGAGCCACATGGGAATGCCACCGATGGATCCCGCAGCATAATGAAGGAAGTAATCACGAGCAGCTTGTCGGCTACCGGATCCGAATAGCGCCCGAGGGCGGTCTGCTGGTTCATCCAGCGGGCAACGAACCTATCGAAAAATCGGTCAGACCACCGATGGCGAAAACCACCAGCGCCTCCCAATAGAGACGATAGGCTAGTAGAACCTAAAAAAACGGGAATCGTCAGGATACGAATGAGCGTCAGACAAGTTCGGGCAAATTGAGCACGGGTAGCACGACCGTCGGCTTGCACGCCATTGAACGCCGCGTAACTTGCGCATCTGGCCGGCCAGCTTGGGCGTAACCATGGCAGTGACTCGGATCAAATCGTCGTCATGTTCTCTTGAACGATCCGGCCGCGCTCGCGCAACAGCGCACCAGCCAAGGGTCCCTGAGACGGCGTAAAGCTCGCTTGAATTCGTTTCTCCGGCTGATCGAGACCCGACCGTTACGCAGCAGCTGCGTCGACGCCGGCGCCGGTCAACGCCGAGATCGGACAGACCTGCCGCCACAGCACGCTAGCTTTAAGCGCGATCGGCAGCAGCGAGATCCGATCGGTCTTGTTGGGCACCAGCAGATCGTACGGAATCTGCGCCGGCGCCAATCTCGTCCAGCACCTTTCGATGACGTGGACCTGCTCTTCGAAAAGCGGGTTGGCCAGATCGACCAGATGCAGCAGCAAATCGGCGCCGCTCACTTCTTCCAGCGTGCTCTGAACGCCTCGATCAAGCGAATGGGGAATCTTGTGGATAAAGCCGACGGTATCGACGATCATGACTTTGTCGCCGCTGGGCAGGCGCGAGCGCCCGCGTCGTCGGATCGAGGTCGCGAACAGCTTGTCCGACAGAACACGCCGGCGCGGCGTGAGCGTGTTCATCAGCGTCGATTTGCCCGCGTTGGTGTAACCGACCAACGCTACGCGTCGGAAACGGGCACTCTCGTGACGCGTCTCTTGCGTTGCAGCGCGCGCGGTGCGCTCGACGGTCTCGAGGCGATGCTTTGAGATGGCTGATGCGCTCGCGAATGCGCCGTCGGTCCACTTCCAACTGCGTCTCGCCCGGGACCCTCGGGTGCCGATACCGCCGCCGAGCCGCGACAGATGGGTCCATTGGCGCGTCAGCCGTGGCAACAGATATTCCAGCTGCGCCAACTCGACCTGCAGCTTGCCCTCGTTGCTGCGCGCGCGCTTGCGCGAAAATGTCGAGGATCAACTGACTGCGATCGATGACGCGAACTTTGAACGCAGTTTTCCAAATTGCGCCGCTGCGCTGGCGTCAGATCGTCATCGATGATCAAGATCCGCGTGATTCTCACCCAGGCTCGTTTCGAATTTCGTCGACCTTGCCGCGGCCGATCAACGTCGCCGGCGTGACGCTCCTCACCTGCTGGGCGAATTTTGGTTACGACCGTCGCGCCGGCGGTTTCCGGCCAACCGTTCGAGCTCTTCCATGCTTTAGTCGAGCGGTAGCTTGATGATCGCGGCGACGGCAGCTCGACGCCCACCAGAACGGCCTTCTCCGGCGATGCCGGTGGAAATCAACTGCTTCAAGAGTCTAGGGAATGAAAACTTACTCGCGAGCCGAAAAGTTCGTCGACCGTGGTTCGAGCTCCTGCGATGGCGCATGCGCACCTGTTCGGGCAGCTCGATGATGGTCTCGCCATTGGCGGAGCGCGCAGCAGATGCAGATAAACGGTCTGCCGGTCCGGGATAGTCAAGCAGTAGTCGCGCAAACGAACCAACTCATCGGCTGAAACTTCAGTACTCGCGGACATAAAGATCGAATTTTTGCCGTCGCTCGATTCGCCATTGGCGTGGCCGTTTTTCGGATTCTTTGCGGCCTCGGCCGAGGACGAACCACCTCGTTCGCGATGACTTGCATCCGATCTCGCCGACTTCCATGTCGACCTTTGACAAAATTGGATCGTCCGCGCCGAGCAGCTCAGCGCTCCTTTTGTAGGTATCCGGCCATGTGATGACTCTCGATAAAGCCGGTCTTGTCTTCGAGGTTGAAGTTGGCGTAGCGATCACCCTTTTGGTATTGCGCAATCTCAAGCGCCGAGACCAACGCCGCCCATTCTGAATTCGCCCGGCTGCGCCTTCTCCTTCAACGCAGCGATATGGTTCCGCTGGTGATTCGGTTCAGCACGCGATCAAATTTATCCAGCGGATGACCGGTAATATAGAAACCCAGCGCTTCCTTTTCGAAGGCCAAAGTCTCCTGCGAAGTCCATTCAGTTACCTGAGGATAAACGTCGCCGCGGTTTGCTCGCTCCTTTGTCGGCGTGCCGAGCATGGCGAAGATATCGATTTGGTGGCTCGACTCGTCGCGCTGGTGCGACTGGCCCGGTTTTCATCGCGTCGTCCAGCGCAGCCGATCATGCGTGCCCGCGAAACTTGGGTGCGAGTCGAAAGCGCCGCACTTTGATCAAGCTCTCGATCACCCGGCGGTTCACCGCGGCCATATCGACGCGCCGGCAAAAATCGAAAAGCGACTCGAACGGAGCCGTCCTTCTGAGCGGCTTTCAAGGATCACTTCCACGCGCCTTCTCGCCGACATTTTTCACCGCCGCCAAAGCCGAAACGGATCTTTGTCGCCCACCGGGCGTAAAGTTGGAGCCGCTCTCGTTGACGTCGGGCGCCAGCACTTCGATGTCCTTGTCGCGGCACTCGGCGAGATTCTTGATGACCTTGTCGGTGTCGCCCATTTCCGAGGTCAGCAGCGCCGCCATGAACTCCACCGGATAATGGGTCTTCAGATAGGCGGTCTGATAGGAAACCAAGGCGTAAGCCGCCGAGTGCGACTTGTTGAAACCGTAGCGCGCAAAGGTTTCCATCTGATCGAAAATTTCCGTCGCGCGTTTTTCCTCATCGTTTTTGGCCACGGCGCCGCTCGACAAACGCTCGCGCTGCGCCGCCATCTCTTCGGGATCTTTTTGCCCATGGCCCGGCGCAGGATATCGGCGTCGCCCATGGTATAGCCGGCGAGAATCTGCGCGGTCTGCATCACCTGCTCCTGGTAAACGATCACCCCGTAGGTGTCTTTCGAGAATCGGCTCGAGCAGCGGATGCAAGTATTTGATTTTCTCCTTGCCGTTTTTGCGCTTGATGTAGTCCTCGGCCATGCCGCTATCGAGCGGACCGGGCCGATAGAGCGCGAGAATCGCGACCAGATCCTCGAAGCAGTTGGGCCGGATCTTGCACGGTCATCTCGCGGATGCCCGTGCTTTCCAGTTGGAACACGCCGGTGGTGTTGCCGCTGACAAAGCGTTCGATAAGTTTTTTTGTCGTCCAGCGGCAAGTGATCGAGGTCGACCTTCTCGCCGCGGGTCGTTTCGATGAGCTTCAAGCAATCGTGAATCAAGGTGAGCGTCTTGAGACCGAGAAAGTCGAACTTGACCAGGCCGATCTTTTCGACCCAGGTCATTTCGTACTGGGTGACGATGCCGCCTTCTTTATCGACAAACAGCGGCAAGTGATCGACCAGCGGCAGGTTGGACAAGCACCACGCCGGCCGCATGGGTCGAGGCATGGCGCACCAACCCTTCGAGCCGCAAGCGCATGATCCATCAGAGTTTTGATCCGCGGATCGTTTTTCATCATCTCCGGCAGCCGCGGCTCCATCTTCATCGCTTCGGTCAGTGGATAATCGAATCCCTGTTTCGGGCGCGGGAATCAACTTGGCGATGGCGTCGGTTTCGGCGAATGACAACCCAAGCGCGCGGCCGACGTCTCTGATCGCCGCTTTGGCTTTGAGCGTCCCGAAGGTCGCGATCTGCGCCACGCGGTCGGCGCCGTATTTGTCTTTGACGTATTGAATGACCTGGGCCCGGCCGCGGATGCAAAAGTCGACGTCGATATCCGGCATCGAACTTGCGTTCGGGATTGAGGAAGCGTTCAAACAACAAAACATGGCGGATCGGATCGAGATCGGTGATTGTGCAGCGCGTAAGCGACCAGGCTGCCGGCGGATGAGCCGCGTCCCGGCCCGACGGGGATACCGTTTTCCTTGGCGTAGTTGATAAAGTCGGCGACCACCAAAAGTAGCCGGGAAATTGCATGTCGCTTGATCACGTCCAGCTCATATTCGAGCCGCTCCACATAACTCTTTCTGAGCTCGGCATCGATCATGCCCTCGAGGCGTTGTTCCAGCCCTTGGTGCGCCAGCTCGTCCAGGTAGTCGTCGAGGCTGATCTCTTTAGGCGGTGTAAAGTTCGGAAAATGATACTTGCCGAACTCGATCTCCACGATTGCAGCGATCGGCGATTTCGAGCGTCCGCTCCACGGCGCCCGGGACAATAGTCGAAGCCCTGATTCATCTCGTCGGCGGATTTGAGATAAAGCTCGTCGGTGTCGATCTTCAGGCGGTTGGTCATCGCTGACCGTCTTGCCGGTCTGCACGCAGAGCAGCACATCGTGGGCGTGGAAATCCGCCCGCTCGCCGTAATGACAATCGTTGGTCGCGACGACCGGAATGGATAACTCCTTGGCCAAGCTCGACGCAACATGACGATTGACCTTTTCCTGCTCCGGCGAGTTTATTGTCTTGAATCTCGATGTAATAGCGATCGCCGAAGATCGTCGCGTACGGTTTCCGCTGCGAGCCTTGGCCTTCTCATAGTCGCCGTAGTTAAGCGCCTGGGAAACTTCGCCCTGCAAGCAGGCGCTCAACGCGATCAGGCCGCCGTTCAGTTCCTTGAGCAAGTCTTTGTCGATGCGCGGCTTGTAATAGAAGCCTTCCATGTAGCCGAGCGACACGAGCTTGCAGAGATTGCGGTAGCCTTCTTTGTTCATCGCGAGCAGAATCAGATGGTTGTTGTATTCCTTCGGCCCCTTGTCGACGCCTTTCTTCTCGAAGCGGCTGGTCGGCGCGACGTAGATCTCGCAACCGATAATCGGCTTGATGCCGTGGCTCAGTCGCTTCGCGATAAAAACTCGACGGCGCCGAACATGTTGCCATGATCGGTCATGGCCACGGCCGGCTGCTTGAGCGCCTTGATGCGCTCGAAGAGCTTGTCGACCTTGTTGGCGCCGTCCAGCAGGCTGTATTCGGTATGACAGTGAAGATGAACGAAGCGAGAGTGTTCCATCAGAGCTAGTAATCAACTACCATAAAGCCGACGACTCGACAATTATTTACCGGTAAAATTCACGGGAAAGTTATCCACAGCTTGCGGCCACCAACCGGCGGCGATGAAATCTTCCAAGATCGCGCCGAGAATATTCGCAAAATTGAACTGATGTCGCTCATCTCGCTTCGATGCCCACGAGTCTTTGCCCTTCATAAAGCGTTAACTCTTCAGCCGTTCTATCGATGCGCGCGCGATAAATATATTTGGTGTTGGGATAAGCATCGCCTGTCAAACATTCATAGCGCCTGAAAAAGTCCCACCCCGGTAAATTCACTCCAACTCTTTCCATGACCTCGCGCACCAGCGCCTGTTCAGGCGTCTCCCTTCTTCGACGTGGCCGCCGAAGAAATCCCAGCGATTCGGAAATGGAATCTCCGGTTTGTTGTCACGCAGATAGATCAGCAAGCCATTGTGCCGATCCATAACAGGACTGGGCGATCTGCTTGCGCCACGATCGTCTAACATAGAGTAATCATTGAAGCTGACGATACGAGCAGAAGTACGGGTGCAATCTTCGTGCCCTGCATCATCACGCCGAGCTCGCACTCGCCGAAAAACCAACGTCGCTTGAGGCGCGAGCCGTAAGTCAGGCCGAACTGTCCCATCGCTGATATCGGTGATCGCTTGCACGGCCTCTTGAGCCGAATCGGTGACGATCAAACGATCGAGATCCGCTTGATCAATGCGTCTGTTCTTCTGACCAACCGGTTCGGCGAGAAACTCGAGCAGCGGCCGCCAGAATTCTTTGCCCATCAGCACCAGCAGGAAACTCGCTGATCTTTGGCGGTTTGAATCAGCGTCGCGGTTTCAAAAATCTCATCCAGAGTGCCAAATCCGCCGGGCAAGAGCGATGAAAGCATAAGAATATTTAACCAGCATCACTTTGCGCACGAAGAAATGACGAAAGGTAATCCAGTGGTCGAGATAAGGATTGGGCTTCTGCTCTTCGGGAAGCTGGATATTAGCAGCCGATGGAGCGCCCGCCGACCTCTTTAGCGCCGCGGTTGGCCGCTTCCATGATCCCCGGGCCGCCGCCGGTCATCACGGTGAAACCCGCCTTGGCGAGTCTCGGCGCCGCATCGACGCGCCGAGTTCATAAGTAAGGATGATCTTCGTTAAAACGCGCCGAGCCGAACACCGTCACGCAGGGACCGACGAAATGCAGCGCGCGAAAGCCGCGCATAAACTCGCAAAATACCGCACGGCCGCGGATCAGCTCGGCACGTCGCCTCTGCGGCCCTCGAGAAAGCGCACCACTTCGGGCGCGCCGGGCGTCAGTGCCCCAGCCATCGATGCGCGACTGATCTTCGTCATTCGCTCGTTCGTCATGCGGCGAACTGAACTTGCCGACGACGCATTCGCAACGAGCGGAATCGCAAGCTGTTAGAATCCTATTCCCACTCGATGGTCGCGGGCGGTTTGGAAGAAATATCGTAAACCACGCGATTGACGCCGCGCACTTCATTCAAGATGCGGTTGGAAATTCTCGCCGAGCAGATCGAACGGCAACGGCACCCAGTCGGCGGTCATGCCGTCCTGGCTGTCGACGACGCGCAGCGCGATGACGTTTTCGTAGCTGCGCTCGTCGCCGACGACGCCGACGGTTTTGATCGGCAACAGCACCGCGAATGACTGCCAGACCTTTTCGTACAATCCGGCCGCGCTGCACTTCGTCGAGTACGATCGACGTCGGCTTCACGCAAAACCTTCAGGCGATCCTCGGTCACTTCGCCCAAAACGCGGATCGCCAATCCGGGTCCTGGGAACGGTTGGCGTTGAATCATCTCATTAGGCAAACCAAGCTCTTTGCCAAGCATCCGCACTTCGTCTTTGAATAGCTCGCGCAGCGGCTCGATGAGCTTGAACTTCATGTCGGTCGGCAAGCCGCCGACGTTGTGATGCGACTTGATCGTCGCCGATGGCCCGAGCACCGACACCGATTCGATGACGTCCGGATAAAGAGTTCCTTGGGCCAGAATATTCAATCGCGCCGAGCTTGCGCTGCTTCTTCTTCGAAGACTTCGATGAACTTGTAGCCGATCCGTTTGCGTTTGATCTCCGGATCTTCGATCGCCGCTCAACGCCGCGAGAAACTGCTCGCGTGGCATCGACGTAGCGAAAGCTCGCGCCGAATCGTTCGGCAAATAGACTGCACACTCGCTCGGCTTCGTTCTTACGCAGCAGGCCATTGTTGACGAACACGCAGATCAGCCGATCTTTGATCGCGCGATGCATCGAGCGTCGCCGCCACCGAAGAATCGACGCCGCCGCTGAGCGCGCAAAGCACCCGGCCATCGCCGACTTGCTCGGCGGATTTTTTCACCGACGCTTTCGATGAAATGCTCCATCGTCCAGTCCGGGCCGGCAGCCGCAGACGCGAAAAACGAAATTGTCGAGGACCTCGCGCCCGCGCGCGCGTGTGCGCCGACTTCGGGATGAAACTGCAAGCCGAAGAAGCGCCGCGTCGGATCGGCGAAAGCGGCGATCGGCGAGTTGTCGCTGTGGGCCAAGACGCTCCAGCCCTTCGGAAAGGCGTTCATCTTGTCGCCGTGGCTCATCCAAACCCGCGTCAGTTCGCTCGTGGAAAACCGTGGAACAGATCGCCGTCATTGTCGATGACCAAGTCGCGCGGGACCGTATTCGCGCCGATCGGCGCGCGCCGGCTTCGCCGCCAAAGGTTAAATTGACGATGCCCATGCCGTAGCAGATGCCGAGAAACGGCACGGGCAGGTCAGAACAGCTCGAGCGTCAACCTTCGGCGCGTTCTCCTGATAGACGCTGGCCGGCCCGCCGGAAAGAATGATCCCTTCAGGCTTCAGCGCCTGAATTTTCCAGCGTTAGATTGAACGGATGGATCTCGCAGTAAACCTTAGACTCGCGAATGCGGCGAGCGATCAGTTGCGTGTACTGGGAACCGAAATCGAGAACGAGAATCATTCTACTCTGTAGTTGGGCGCTTCCTTGGTGATAAAGACATCATGCACATGACCTTCGCGAAGTGCGGCGGAAGTGATCTGCATGAAGCTGCGCCTTGCTGTGCAGCGCCGCCACATTCGCTGCAGCCGAGATAACCCATGCCGGCGCGCAAACCGCCGACGAGTTGATGGATGTTGAACGACAGGGACCCCTTGTAGGGCACCCGGCCCTTCGATGCCTTCCGGCACCAGTTTGTTGAATCCATCACATCGGCCTGGCCCGTAACGGTCGCGGCTGCCCTGCCCCATGGCGCCGATCGAACCCATGCCGCGGTAGGCTTTGTAGGTTCGGCCTTGATACAGAATGGTCTCGCCCGGGCTCTCTTCGGTGCCGGCGAACAGACTGCCGATCATCACCGATGCGGCGCCGGCGGCCAGTGCCTTGGTGATATCGCCGGAATACTTGATGCCGCCGTCGGCGATCACCGGCACATTGTGCGCGCCGCCGCTTTGGCGCAACTGCCAATGGCGGTGATCTGCGGCACGCCGACGCCCGAGACGATCGCGCGTGGTGCAGATCGATCCGGGACCCACGCCCACTTTGACGACGTTGACGCCGGCTTCAATCAACGCCGTGGTTCCTTCGGCGGTGGCGACGTTGCCGCCGGAGATTTCCAGATCCGGATAACGCCGGCGAATTTGGCCGATGACATCGAGAACGTTTTTCGAATGACCATGGGCCGTATCGACGGCGATCAAATCGACACCCGCGCGCACCAAAGCTTCGACCCGCTCTTCCCAATCGGCCCGACGCCCACCGCCGCGCCGACGCGCAACCGGCCGCGCTCGTCCTTTGCAGGCATTGGGATACTGAATCTTCTTCTCGATGTCTTTAACGGTGATCAAGCCCTTGAGTTCGAATATTGTCGTCGACCACGAGCAGCTTTTCGATGCGATGGCTGGTGCAGCAATTCCTTGGCGCTCGTCGAGGCTCGACGCCGGGTTTCACCGTCACCAGATTATCCTTGGTCATCACTTCCGAAACCGGTGCGATCGAGGCTGCTTCTCGAAACGCAGATCGCGGTTGGTGAGAATGCCGACCAGCTTGCCGTTCTTGAGTGACCGGCAAACCGGAGATGCCGTACTTTGTGCATGATCTCCTGGGCGTCGGAGATCTTTTGATCCGGCGCCACGGTGATCGGATCGGCGATCATGCCGCTCTCGAATTTTTTGACCTTTCTCGACCTCGCCAGCTTGAGCCCATACCGAAAGATTGCGGTGGATGATGCCCGAGCCCGCCTTCTTGGGCCATGGCGATGGCGGTGCTGCGATTCGGTCACCGTGTCCATCGCCGCGCTCACCAGCGGAATAGCTGAGCGTGATGCGTTCGGTCAGGCGGGTCGAAACGTCGATGTCACGCGGCAGCACCGGAGGACTCGGCGGGGATCAACAAGACATCGTCGAAAGTCAAACCGACGGGCAGGACTTCCTGCTCTAGCATCGGTCACCTCCGAGCCGAAGTAAAAAACCCAGACTTGGGCCTGGGTTGTCGCGCCACCGAAAATTGTTTACAACGCAAACATGAAGTCTTATACCAGGAAACATTCTTCGAGCGGCAAGGATCGCTCAAACTGAGCCGAGCTGATCATCGATATGGTAGCAACAGACACCGAACTATGCCGCTTTACGAATACGAATGCACGCAAAGGGCCATCGCTTCGAAGTTCAATCCAGAAGGTCACGAGAGACCTCTTAGCAGCAGTGCGAAATATGCGCCGCGCCGGCGCCAAGCGGGCGATCTCCGCAGCCCACCTTTGCTGCACAACCGCGGCGTCCACGTCTTCGACCGGGTCACCGGCGACGACGTCCTTGCGCGCCGTCCGTCATCCCTCAAGTCGCTCAAGAAAGACAAGTTCTGACCTCGCCTTGTCGTCCCTCGCGGCGCAGCGGAATCGAACCGGCAGCCACGCTAGCCTTTAGTACGCTCCGAATTGCCGAGCCGTACTTCCAGTTCGTTGACCATCGATCCAATTGAGCACATTCCAGTTTGTGCTTCACCGAGCCGCCTTTGTTAGCGTACGGGCCGCTTCACGCCCGGCCATGCTCGCCAAGGTCAACAGCGCCGCTCTTTACGGTATCGATGCACTCGCGCGTCGAGGTCGAGATCGATCTCGCCTCCGGCTTGCCGCAAGCTCGCCACCGTCGGGCTTGCCCGAAGGCGCCGTCAAGGAAAGCAAGGACCGCATACGCGCCGCGGTGAAGAACTGCGGCTATACTTTCCCGCCAAGCGCATCACCATCAATCTCGCCCCAGCAATACGCAACTGGAACGAAGCACACCGA
>ERZ1370068.1115-contig-11018_pt1 | contig 46571 bp, 54 predicted proteins | sample MGYA00561227_ERZ1370068 | MGnify/ENA primary metagenome ERZ1370068 (study PRJEB38410, sample SAMEA6850437) | metagenome | study: Metagenomic assessment of the ecological functions of the soil: analysis of the soil microbiota associated with the... | reverse complement strand
GTAGTACTTCGTTCAGTTTACGTATCGCTCACCCAGCGCGGCTCGGTGCTCGGCACCGCGGCCTACATGTCGCCCCAGCAGGTGGTGGGTGACGACGTGGACGGGCGCAGCGATCTGTTCTCGCTCGGCGTGCTCATGTACGAGCTGCTCACCGGCCACCTGCCGTTCACCGGCGACCAGGAGGTCGCGGTGGCGCACGCCATCCTGCACGAGGATCCGATCACGGTCCGCGAGCTGACGCCCGCAGGTGCCCGAAGAGCTGGAGCACATCGTCTTCAAGGCGATGATGAAGGGCGTGCACGCGCGCTATCAGAACGCCGACGAGATGATCGAGGATCTGATCCGCTTCCGCGAGCACGACCGCCGCCGCCGGGCCGGCACCCACGAGGAGCTGGACCTGATCGCGAGCCACGAGGTGCTACGAGGTCCGCCGCGAGCACTTCCTGGCGCCGCTCGTGGGCCGCGACCGGCCGCTCGCGATGCTGCGCGCGCTCCACGCCGAGGCCCGCCGCGGCGAGGGCGCGGCGGCTGACCATCGCCGGCGAGGCGGGCGTGGGCAAGACGCGGCATCATCGAGGAACTGCGCCAGAGCTGCCGGCCCGAGGGCACGCGGGTGCTCGTCGTCCGCGTGCATCTTCGGCGGCGGCACCAGTCCCTACTACCCGTTCGCCGAGGCGTTCCGCCAGTACTTTGCACTGCGCGGCGTCACCAGCGCCTCGACGCTCCAGTCGTTCCTGTTCGATCGCGCTCCGCGCCTGGGCGGCTCGCTCGCCGGTGCTGAGCCGGTTCCTCGCACTTCACGTTCGCCACCAACGGGCCCGACCAGCGAGGAGGAGCTCTGGGAGGCGCTCGATCAGCTGGTCGGTTTCATCGCCGAGGAACGGCCCGCTGGTGCTGGTGCTGGAGGACATGCACTGGGCCGACGAGGCGTCGATCCGCCTGTTCCACTTCCTGCGCGCGGCGTGCCTCGCGGCGGCGGAGCTGCTCATTCTCACCTACCGGCCGGAGGAGACCGTGTCCGAGCCGGGCGCCCGGCCCGCATCCGCTGCCTGCCGTCGCTTCAGCTCCTGAGCCGCGAGGAGCGCTTCCAGCGGATCGAGCTGCCGCGGCTGGGACGCGAGGACGTGACGGCGATCCTCGACCGCCTCTACCCCGAGCACACCTGGGGCAGCGACTCTGCCGTCGCTGCTCTATCCGGGAAACCGAGGGCAACCCGTTCTTCATGGTCGAGATCTTGAAGCTGCTGGTCGCCGAGAACGCGTCCTCGCTCGAGCGAGACGGTCGTCTGGTCGCTCACCACCGCGGTCGACAAGCTGCTGATCCCCGACAAGGTCTACGACGTGGTCATGCGCCGCCTGAGCCGGCTCGCCGACCGCGAGCGGGACATCCTCGAGCTGGGCGCGGTCGAAGGCGACGTGTTCCATTCCGGGCACGATCCTGCGCGGGCTCGGCGATCGAGCGCATGACGCTGCTCAAGGCGCTCCAGTTCCTGGAGCAGGTGCACCACCTGATCCACGCGGCCGGACCGCAGTATCACTTCGACCACTCCAAGATCCGGGAGATCTTGTATAACAACATTCCGCCAGAGCTCCGGATCGAATATCACACGGTGGTGGGACAGTTTTGAGCGAGAGCTTCGGCGAATCCGACGATCATGCCGCGGATCATCGCGCACAATCTCCTGGCGGCGGGCCTCAAGCGAGGATGCGCTGCCGTTCATGCTGCGTGCGGCGATCGGCGGCGGGGCGGCTGTTTGCCTACGCAGATGGCATCTTGTTCCTGAATCGGGCCGAGAAAGTGCTGCATGACCTGCATCCGCATCAGCCCGCCGCCCGAGCGGGTCCAGATGCTGGCCCAGATCCTCCACCAGCGCGGCGACTACGAGTACGCCGCCGGTCACTACCAGCCGGCGCTCGCCAGCTACGAGAAGGCGCTCGACCTGGCGCGTGCGACCGCCGACGTGCAGCGCGAGGCGGACCTGCTGCGCGCGATCGGCCGCACGCACTACCTGCTCGGGCCGCACCGGTCGAGTCGCAGAAGAACTACGACGATGCAATTAACAATTACAGCGTCTTGAACTCCGAGGCTCGCGAGCGCGGCGACCACCGAGACGCGAGTGGCCAAGGCGCGCCACTGCGTGAGCTGGGCAAGCTCCACTTCTTCAAGGGCGACCTCGAGTCGCTCGCAGCAGCTATGTGCAGCGAGGCGATCCGGCGTCGGCGGCGGCGAGCGGCGATGCCCGGCTCCATGCCCGCGTCGCTGCAACAACCTGGGCGGCATCCACTACCAGCGCGGCGAGCTGGAGCAGTCGCTGCGCCTGTCACGCGCGAGGCGTTGTCGATCCGGCGAAGCGCGAGAAGGACGAAGTCGGCGCCGCCCAGTCGCACAAGAACCTGGGCATCACGCATCTACCGGCGCGGCGAGATGGACACGCGCCGGGCGCCATCTCGAGAGGCGCTGGCCGCTCTATCGCAAAGGTGGCGGATCGCCGGGGCGAGGCCGTTACGCTGCGCCACCTCGGCAACCTGCACTACGAGCGCGGCGACACATGCCGCGTGCCCGCCGGCACTGGGAAGCGCTCGCTCTCGCTGTGCCGCGAGCTGGGCGAGAGCGCCGGGCCTCGAGCTGCCTCGAACAACCTCGGCTACTTGCACTTCGAGCGGTCGCACTACGCGAGCTGCGAGCGGCTGTTCCGCGAGTCGCTGGAGGCGACCGTCGCGATGGGCGCCAAGTCGCCGGCTCGTGACGCTGCACAACAATCTGGCCGAGCTGGCCCTGAGCCTCGATCAGCTCTCCCGGGCCGAGGCTGAGCTGGCTCAGGCCGAGCAGCTCGCCCGCGAAGTCGATGCCACCCCGATGCTGGCGGTGGTCGCACGCGATCCGCGCGCGCATCGCCGCCGAAGCGCGGCGACATCGAGGCCGGCCGCCGCGAGGCCAGGGCCGCACCTCGAGCTGGTCGAGCCGACCGGCGCTCGATCGAGAACATGGTGCGCGCGCAGATGGCCGCCGCTGAGGTGGAGCTGGCGGCCGGCGAGTTCGCGGAGGCGGGGCGCCTGGCCCCAGGCCGCCGACACCGCGCCGCTGGGGCCGAAACCTGCACCTCGAGCTGAGCGCCGGATTTCTCGCGGCACTGGCCGCCTGGCGCGGGGGCCGCGGCGAGGTGGCGGCATGGAGCTGGTCAAGCTCGAGCCGCGCGCCGAGCAGAACGGGCTTCCTGGCGCTGGCTGCGCGTGCCCACGACCTGCTGGGCCGGATCCGCGAGAGCGCCGAGCGACGACGCCGGCGCCGCCGACGAGTACGTGCGCGCGGCGAGCACATGAAAGAGATTATCGTGCGTCGCTCAGCGAGGACGACCGCCGCTCGTTCGTGCACCATCCGGACTGGAAGGCCGTGATTGGAAACCTGCTCGATACGCTGATGCGCCTCGGCCGCCGCGAAGAGGCGCTGGGATATCTCGTGCCGCTGGGCGTGGGCGTGTGCGAGGTGGAGCCGGCCCGGCCGCGGGCGGAGAGCGAGCCAGACGATCGCGGGGTAGCGACGGGCGGGCTGTTACCCATGTGCCCGGTCCGGACCCACGATTTTACTTGACGACATCGCGAGCGTTTTCGGCGACGCGTCGCGATTCCTGCTTCCGCATGCGCACCAGCGCGCGCAGGATCGGGCGCTGGCGCGTCGAATCTCCTCGGGCGCGCAGATCGTTCGCGGCGCGGCGATTCGTGAGCCCTGCGGGCGTTTCTGAGCGCCGAAAACGCGCGTGATACAAAGAATACGTCAGCCCTCGACACGCACCCCGCCCCCGTCGAGGAGTTCGCCGTGAAGCGCTCGGCGCCTTGTCTTTCCGATCACAGCCTCACCCGTGGTTTGGCCACGGCCGTCGTCCAGGAGGGCACGGCCACAGCCATAGTTCTGGACCACATCGCGGAGTTCGACGCGCGCAGGCTCTACCTGCCGGCCGGCGTATCCGTCGATGTTCGCCTACTGCCTCGGCGAGCTGCACCTGTCCGAGGACGCCGCCTACAAGCGGATTCAGGCGGCCCGGGCCGCGGCCCGGTTCTCGGCCATCTTCGACGCGGTGGCCGAGGGGCGGTTGCATCTGAGCGCGGTGTGCCTCCTGGCGCCGCACCTGACCGAGGACACGGCCCAGGAGCTCCTGGCGGCGGCGACCCACAAGACCAAGCAGGAGATCGAGCGGCTGCTGGCCGAACGGTTTCCAGCGCCCGGACGTGCCGACGCGGGTCGAGGCGATTGCGAACCCTCCGGTCACAGGGCCCAACTTGCCCCGGGGCAAGTTGGGATGACTGACGCAGGGTCACCAGAGTCCGAGCGCCATCAAGCGCCGAGCTCCAACCTGCCCCGGGGCAAGTTCCGGCGCCGACGGTTCGTGACCTGCACGCGAGGACCGCCCACGGGTGAAGCCTCTGGCGCCGCAGCGTTTCGCGCTCCAGTGCACGATCGACCAGGAGACGCACGATGCCCTGCGCTACGCCCAGGAGCTGCTCGGGCCACGAGCTGCCGTCCGGGGACGTGGCGCAGGTGCTCAAGCTGGCGCTCCAGGCGCTGATCCCGCAGCTCGAGAAGCGCAGGTTCTCAGCCACGACCAGGCCACGCCCGCGTCCGGGCGTCGGTCCGGAAACCCGCGCCGGTGCCAGCAGACGTCCAGCGCGCGGTCTGGCAGCGCGACAGAGGACAGTGCACGTACGTGAGCGAGAACCGGGCATCGCTGCCAGGAGCGGAAGTTCGTGGAGCTCGATCACGTCCAGGAGGTCGCGCGGGAGGCGAGGCGACGCGTCGGACAACTTGCGGCTCCGATGCCGGGCGCACAATCAGTACGCGGCCGAATGCACGTTCGGGCCGAGTTCATGCGCCACAAGCGTCTGGCGGCGACGGCGGCGCGGGCGGGCGCGATGGCGGCCGGGCCCGGAGCAGCGCGTATACCGAGCCGCAATGCGGCCCAACCCTGAGCCACACTGTTGCGCTTTGCCCACGATCACGGGGAACTGGACGCGGATCGCTGCTTGCGTCCGCGCTGGCGCTGGCAGCATGCGCTGCCGGCTGTGCGCCCGCGCGCGATTCCGCCGTGGGTGCTCCGCCAGCGCCGCGCGCTGGCTCGGGGACACGTCGCCGCCGCATGACAGCGTCTTTCGTTTCAGCCTTGGCTCCGAGCCGGAGATCTACGATCCGAGCCTCGCGGTCGGGCAGCCAGACGGACGCGTGGCGCGCCTGCTGTTCGAAGGGCTGACCCGCGAAGATCCGCAGACCCTCGAGCCGCTGCCCGGGACAGGCGTATCGCTGGGAGATCAGCGCCGGACGGCAAGACATACATATTTCACCTGCGCCCAGGCATCCGCTGGTCCGACGGGCATCCGGTCACTTCGGCCGACTTCCGCTGGACGTGGCTCCGGGTTCTGAAACCCGAGACCGCGGCTCGCTATGCGAGCTTTCTCTATCCGGTCGTGAATGCCGAGGCTGTACAACATGGGCCGTATCACAGACTTTGACCAAGTAGGGCTTGAGGCGCCGGATGACAGCACGTTCGTCGTGCGGCTCTCGGCGCCGGTGCCGTATTTCCTGTATCTCACCCAGTTCTACACATGTACCTCCCGGTGCCACGCTGGGCCATCGAGAACTACGGGAACCGCTGGACGCTGCCGGCGAACCTGGTCGGCAACCGGGCGTTCCGTCTCCGCCTACTGGCGGCAGAACGACCGGTTCGAGTTCACCCGGAGCCCGAGCTACTGGGACGCGGCGAGCGTGAAGCTCGACCGGATCGTTGCCTACTCGCTGCGACGATTTGAACACCACGTTCAATCTGTACAAGGCCGGAGAACTCGACTGGTGCCCGACCGGGTACTTCCCGAGCCAGTTCGTCCCCTACGTGCGCGGCTACAGCGACTACCGGCACGGAGACTATCAGGGCGCTCTATTTCTTCTCGATCTGCGTCAAGAAGGCGCCGCTCGACAACGTGACGTTCGCCGTGCGCTCAAAATGTCTGTGGATCGTGACGCGATCGCGAACGACCTGCTCGAAGGGCAGCCGGCGACCGTGGGGCAACTTCTGCGCCGTCAGGCTATCCCGGCTACACCGGCCCTCTCGGCATCCGGTACGACCCGGCGAAGGCGCGCGAGCTATCTGCGCGTGCCGGGTTCCCGGGCGGCGCGGGTTCCCGAAGATCTCGATCCTGATCAACACCAGCGAGGACAACCGCCGGATCGCCGAGGCGGTTCAGGCGATGTGGCAGGCGCGAGCTCGGCATCGCGTGTGGACGTGTCGAACCAGGAGTGGGGCTCGTATCTGCAGGCGATGAGCGCGCTCCAGCTACGACGTGGCGCGGCGCTCGTGGCTCGGCGATTACCTCGACCCCTACACGTTTCTCGGCTGCTATCTCACCGGCGACGGCAACAATCGTACCGGTTGGGGCAGTCCCGCGTACGACGGTCTCTGCATGCGGCGTCGCGGGAGCTGGATCCGACGCGCAGGTTCGCGATCCTGCGCGAGGCCGAGACGCTCTGCTGCTCGACGAGGGGCCGGTGATCCCGATCTATCACTACTCGACCAACGAGCTGGTCAAGCCGTACGTACGCGGGCTTTTATCCGACTGCACTCGACATCCACCCGCTCGACGCGCGTCTGGATCGATCACGACTGGCGCGCGCGGCCCGCGAGTCGCCGGTGCCGGTCCTGCGGCCCCGGATCAGGAACGCCGTTGAGCCTCGCGGCGTTCGTGCTCCGGCGGCTGCTCATCATGATCCCCACGCTGTGGGTGATCGCGAGCCTCACGTTCTTCCTGGTCCACGCGGCTCCCGGCGGTCCGTTCCAAGCCGAGCGCGAGATTCCGGCCGCGGCCGAGGCAGCAGCTCATGCGCAAGTACGGGCTCGACCAGCCGCTGCCACGACCAGTACCTGCATTTCATCTGCCAACGCGGCGCGGCTCGACTTCGGGCCGTCGTACAAGTATCCCGCAGCGGCAGGTGCGGGAGATCATCATTCGAGGCGTTCCCAGTCTCGGCGGAGCTGGGCGGATGGGCGCTGCTGGTGGCGATCGCTGATCGGCGTGCCGATCGGGGTGATCGCGGCAGTGCAGCAGAACACGCGCGCCGACTACGCCGCGATGGCGGTGGCGCTCGCCGGCGTCTCGGTGCCGAACTTCGTGCTCGGGCCCGGTGCTGGTGCTGGGGCTGGCGCTCACGCTCTACCTGCTGCCGCCGGCGCTCTGGCAGGGGCCCGAGAGCCGCGTGCTGCCGGTGCTGACGCTCTCGACCGCCTACGTCGCCTACATCGCGCGGCTCACGCGCGGCGGGATGCTCGAGGTGCTGCGCCAGGACTACATCCGCACCGCGCGCGCCAAGGGCCTGCCCGGAGCGCGGTCGTGGTGGTGCAAGCACGCGCTCAGGCTCGGCATCCTGCCGGTGGTCTCATACCTCGGGCCCGCGGCGGCGCGCGTCATCATGGGCTCGATCGTGGTCGAGAGCATCTTCGCCATGCCCGGGCTCGGGCGCTATCTGGTGAACGCCGCGTTCAACCGCGACTACACGCTGGTGCTGGGCTGGTGCTGTTCTACGCCGTCGTTCCTGCATGGTGCTGAACCTGCTGATCGACATTGCCTACACGCGGCTCGATCCGCGCGTGGAGCTGGCGTGAGCGACAGCGCTGCGACTCCACCAGCGCTCGCACGATGCCGCAGCAGACGCTTGCCAGCAGCCGGCCCGGCGAGCCTGTGGTCGGACGCCTGGAAGCGGCTGCGCCGCAACCGCGCGGCGGTGCTCTCGGCGCTGTTCCTGGCGTGCGATCGCGATCACCGCGGGCGCTGGCGCCCGTGGCTCCCGGCATGCAGCGACCCGACCGCGCAGGATCTGCAGGCTCGGCGCCATCGCCGCCGTCGGCCGCGCACTGGTTCGGCACCGACGAGCTGGGCCGCGACACGTTCGCACGCGTCGATCTACGGCGGGCGCATCTCGCTCATGGTCGGGCTGGTCGCCACGCTGGTGAGCCTGCGTGATCGGCGTGAGCTGGGGCGCGATCGCCGGGCTACCGCGGCGGCAAGATCGACGAGTTCATGATGCGCATCGTCGACATCCTGTACTCGCTGCCGTACATCTTCCTGGTCATCCTGCTGCTGGTGTTCTTCAGCCGCAGCATCCTGATGCTGTTCGTGGCGCTCGGGCTGGTGCAGTGGCTGACCATGGCGCGCATCGTGCGCGGCCAGGTGCTGTCGCTCCAGCAGCAGACCTTCGTCGAGGCCGCGCGCGCGCTGGGCGCGAGCGACGCGGCGATCATCTTCCGCCACATCGTGCCCAACACGCTCGGGCCCGGTGATCGTCTACACCACGCTCACCGTGCCGGCGATCATCCTGCAGGAGGCGTTCCTCTCGTTCCTGGGGCTCGGCGTCCAGCCGCCCGACGCCTCGTGGGGCACGCTGGTGTCCGGACGGCGCGCGGGTGCTGGCGCTGTTTCCCTGGCTGGTGATCTTCCCGGGGCTCGCGCTCTCGCTCACGCTCCTGTGCTTCAACTTCCTCGGCGACGGCCTCGCGCGACGCGCTCGATCCGCACGATCGGCGTGAGGCGGCATAGAGGCCCGGGCATGCATTTCGCGCCGCGATTTCATACGCAGCCTGTCGCTCGCCGCGGGCCGCTCCCACGCTGGCGCCGGCGGCCGGATGCTGCCCCGGTTGCAGCGGCCGGCGCCCCGCCCGGAATCCCGGGGCTGGCCGGCCGATTCGGACCCGCAGTACTGGGCCAAGCTTCGAAGCACTTGGTGATCTTCGGGACGACGAAGTATTTCTGAACACCTCGACGCTCGGCTCTCCCCGCGCGTCGTCACGGACACGGTCGCGGCCAGCATGCGACGGCTCTCGTCCACGCTCGCCGAGTGGACCTACAAGCACGAGCAGCCCAACTGGATCAGCGCGCTACTCGGGCGAGGAGCCGATCCGGGCCAAGCTGGCGGGGCTGATCGGCGCCGACGCCGCCGAAGTCGCGCTGACGCAGAACGCCACCATGGGGCTCAGCTTCGTGGCCATGGGGCTGGACCTCGCGGAGTGGCGACGAGGTCATCCAGAGCGACCAGGAGCACGTGGGCGCCAAGTCCTGCTGGGAGGTGCTCAAGAAGCGCCGTGGCGTGGTGTGGAAGACGGTCACGCTGCCGGTGCCGATGAACGACCCGGATCCGATCGTGCATCTGGTCGAGGCGGCGATCACGCCCAGGACGCGCGTCATCGCCTGGCCGCACGTCACGTCCCAGCTCGGCGCGATCCAGCCGGTGCGCGAGATCTGCGCGCTCGCGGCGTCCCGCGGCATCTACACCGTGATCGACGGCGCCCAGGCGATCGGGCAGATCCCGATCGACGTGCGCGCGATCGGCTGCGACGCCTACGTCGGGAGCCCGCACAAGTGGCCGCTGGCGCCGGCGGGCAACGGGTTCCTGTACCTGCGCCAAGGCACGTCGAATCGCGTCTGGACCACGGTCGCGAGCGGCGAGTGGGGAACGAGAAGGATCCGGGCGCCAGGCTCACGCAACGCGGGACCGGGAACCTGTCGCTGGTCCAGGGGCTGGACGCGGCCATGGACTTCACCTGCGCGTCGGTCCCGAGCGCTGGTTTGCACGGATCCGGCAGCTTGGCGACTATCTCCGCTCGAAGCTTCGCGACCTGCCGGGGGTGGTCATCTCGTCGTCCACCCGCGAAGGCATGCGCGGGCATGACCACCTGGAAGCTGGGCGACTATCCACCGTACGAGATGGTGGAAGCGATCTGGGACCACGCGCGCATCCGGCCGCGGGCGGTGAGCCCGGCGGTAGGGCATCCGCACCAGCACCGCGATCTACAACAGCGCGAGCATGAGATCGATCGGCTGATCGCGGCGGCACAGGCCGTGGCGAAAAAACGCGGAGGGGTAGCGTCGCGCAGATTTACGTGGGTCACCTCCTGGCGCTGTGCTGTGCCTGTCAGCCGGCCGCGCGCGCGAGCCGCACCGGCTCCCGACCGGCGTGGTGCTCGATCCGCCGGGACGTCGGCACCGCGCTCGGCTCGATGCCGGTGACGATGGTGTTCGCCCGACTCGAGCCGCATCGTGGTCGTCGCTGAGCGGGTATCGGGAGCAGGGCATCCAGGTCATCGACCGCGCCTCGCGGCGCGTCGTCCAGACGATCGACGCAGCCGCGCTGCGTTCCTGGGCGCGTGCTTCGCGCCCGATGGCCGCACGCTGCTACGTCTCGGGCGGCAACCGGGACGTGGTCTACGCGCTACGCCTGGAGCGACGGTTCGGCGGCGCTCGGTGGACAGCATCGCGCTCGGGCCCGCCGCCGGACTCGACCGGCGGGCGCGCGTACCCCGCCGGGCTCGCCTGCTCGCCCGACGGCGCGCGGCTCTACGTGGCGGAGAACCTCGCGGACTCGCTGGCGGTCGTCGATCCGCACGTCGCAGCGCGTGATCGCAGCGCCTTGCCGACCGGACGCTATCCGTACGGCATCGTGGTCGACGGCACGGACGGCAAGGTGTATCGTCTCGGCCTGGGGAGCGCTCGTGGGTCGCCACGTTCACCGGCGGCCGGTCCGGGACACTCGTCGCCGGGCCGGCGCATCGCGGTCGGCCGCCATCCTCGGCGATGGTGCTCGATCACGCTGAGCACCAGCGGCTCTACGTGACCTGCGCGGCCAGCGATCGGATCGCGGTGGTGGACACCGAGCGGCGACTCGCTGATCGCATCGCTGAACGACTCCGCGCCCGGTGCGACCGGCCGAGGGCAGCACGCCGAACGGGCTGGCGCCTCGCGCCGACGGACAGCAGGCTGTACGTGGCGGAGGCCGACAACGACGCGGTCGCGGTGTTCGCGCAGTCGGGCCTTGGTGCGAGCGCGCGATCGCGCTGCTCGGCCGCATTCCCGGTCGAGTGGTATCCACGCGTCACGTGCTCGCGCGGCGGCGATTCGCTGTGGGTGCTGAACGCGCAAGGGCGCGGCACCGGGCCCAACCCGCGGCGCCAGCCAACCCGGCCTACAAGGGGCTCCGAGGATCCGACCACAGTACACGCTCGGGCAGACCAGCGGCTCGCTGAGCTCGCTCGCCGCTCCGCACCGGTCGCGAGCTGGCCGCGGCTCTCGCGCCGCGTCGCGGTCTCGAACGGCTGGGACCGCACCCCGGCGCCGGCAACGCCTGCCGCCGTTCCAGCACGTGATCTACATCGTGCGCGAGAACCGCACCTTCGACCAGGTGCTCGGCGATCTGCCGGCGGGCCGACGGCGACACGTCGCTCACGTTCTTCCCGCGCGCGGTCACGCCCAACGCGCACGCGCTGGCCGAGCGCTTCGGCATCTTCGACCGCTTCTTCGTCAACGCGCGAGGTGAGCGGCGACGGCCACAACTGGACCACTGGCCGCCTATGCGGCGGACTACGTCGAGAAGACCATCCCCAGCAGCTACTCGCGATCGCGGCCGCACGCTACGACTACGAGCGGCCTGAACCGCGACCAGCTGCCCGAAGACGACGTGAACGAGCCGTCGAACGGCTACCTGTGGGACCTCGCGCACGCGCGCGGGCGTCTCGCTGCGCAACTACGGCGAGTTCACGCGCGCAAGACCGCGGACGGCCGCTGGGTCGGCAACAAGCCGTGGCTTGCGGCGCGCACCGATCCCGAGTATCCCGGCTGGGACCTCGACATGCCCGACACGCGCAGCGCCGACGCGCTGGATCGCAGGAGTTCCGAGGCCAGGTGGCGGGGGACTCGCTGCCCGCGCTCACGCATCCTGTGGCTGCCGAACGACCACACGTCGGGCGCCCGGACCGGCAAGCCCCACGCCGCGCGCGTACGTGGCCGACAACGACCTGGCGCTCGGGCGTGTCGATCGAGGCGCTCTCGCACTCGCGCTACTGGGAGCAGCACCGATGGTCTTCGTGCTCGAGGACGACGCGCAGGACGGTCCCGACCACGTCGACTCGCACCGCTCGCCGCTGCTGGTCATCTCGGCCTACAACCGCTCCGGGCGTGGTGCATCGCTTCGCGAACACCACCGACGTGCTGGCGACCATCGATCGCATCCTGAAGCTCGGGGCCATGTCCAAGATTCGACCGGTTCGGGCGCTCCGCTGGCCGAGTGCTTCGCGGCCCACGCCTGACGCGCCGGGCTATCGAGCCATCCTGCCGGAGGTGTCGCGGAGCGAGGTCAACGCCGACAGCACGCGTGCCGCCGCTGCTGTCGCGACAGCTCGACCTGAGCCGGGAGGACCGGGCCAACGTCCCGCTCTTCAACCACGTGCTCTGGCTCGCGGTCATGGCCCGCAGCGCGCGCGTCCCCACCCTGCGCCGCTGGCCACCGGAGTGACCGCTTCGAACTGAGCCGGGCTCAGGGAGCCAGGCTGGGGCCTACGGGCCGGCGCTCCCGGGCTGGCAGTGCTTGGGATCGGCGAAATGGAAGGTGCCGAGCACGGTCTCGAGGATCTGCGATTGCGTGTCCAGGATCTCCTGATGTTCGAGATCCAGAATCGGATACGAGACGCGTACATGCGGCCGGCATAGGGTATGAAATAAACGTCGCGCCGCTGACCGTCACCTTCGATGCGCTTCATGATCGCGGAGCGCCCTCCACGCGCGTGTCCCTGCGCTTCAGGATCTCGACGATCGTGGCCATCCCGGTGCTCGCGGCCGGGGCCTTGCTCCCGGGCTCGAGCCACTGGTCCCTGGTGATCCCCTCGGGGTTGGGCGTCACCGTGATGAGAAACTCCCACGAGGGCCTCACGTCGCGGCCGGTACGAGGGTCCCGGGTGCTGAAAGTCATTTTCAGCTTCACGGACGCGAGGTCGGTCGTGATCGACTTCGCTCACGCTGGCGAAGCCGGTCGTGTCGACCGAGACGGAATCGGGCAGGCGGATCGTGTAGCAGTACAAGTGATTCTCGAACAGGGGCCACTCGTCCGGCCATAGCACCTTCAAACGCCTGGCCTGCCCGCTCGCGTCCGAGCCATGGGCAGGAACCGGCGTGAGGAGCGCCGCCAGCAGCAGCACTCCCCAGCGCCGGTTCATCGCCCGCCCCATCCGCGTCGCCCGCGCTACTGCTCCATCGTGGCCACGGCGCCCGAACCGATGGTCTCGTCCAGGAACGTGGCCGCGCGACCGTAGAAGTAGATGCGGTTGTCGAGCTTGGCGAACCCGTGGCCCTCGTCGGGGGCGATGAAGAGCTGCAGGTTCCGGCCCCGGTCCTTGAGCGCGGTGGCAAGCTGCATCGCCTCCTGCACCGGCACCCGCGGGTCGTTGAAGCCATGGCGCGATGAAGAACGGCACCTTCATCTTGTCCACCTTGGTGCAGGCTCGACACGCGAGACCAGGAAGTCGGGATCGGTGAGCGGGCCGTACTCGGCCTCGCGCAGCTTGCGCCGGTAGCCGCTGGTCTTCTCGAGGAAGGTCTTGCAGGTTGACCGATGCCGACCAGATCCACGCAGGCACCGAACAGCGCGCTGCTTGCGGGCGCCTGCGTCCACGCGCTGCTGGTCCTCGACGATGCACGCCACCGACATGTAACCGCCGTAGGAGCCGCCGTAGGTGGCGATGTGGCCGGGCTCGGCGTAGCCGTTCGCCACCAGCCACTCGGCGGCGTCGACGCCGTCGCTTCACGCTGTCCCAGCGCTTCTTGTAGTCGTCCATCATCTGGAACGCGCGCCCGTAGCCCGTGCTGCCGCGCACGTTGGGCATCATCACGCCGAAGCCGCGCGCGAGGAAGTACTGCATGCGTGGCGCTGAAGCCCGGCCGGTGCTGGCCCTCGGGCCCGCCGTGGTAGTTGACGACGAACGGAATCGCCGTGCCCTTCTGGTAGCCGGGCGGCAGGTAGAGGAACGCGGGGATCTCGGTGCCGTCGAAGGCCTTGTACTTGACCAGCTCGGGCAGCGGGAAGCTGGCGAGGTCGATCCCCTGGTCATCGGTCCAGGTGAGCTGCTGGTGGCCGCCGGGGCCGCGTTCTTCCTCGGCTTCGAGAAGGTGGTGCGAAGGCGCTGCCGGCGCTGCGCGCGTTGCTGCGCACCCATACCAGCGTGTTGCCGCGGAAGCCGGCGGGCGTGACCAGACCCTTCTCGGCCGGCGGCATGGTCAGCGGCTTGAGGTCCGGGAGCGTGTAGACACTCGTCGACGCCGTAGCCCTCCTCGTTCGACCACCGCCACCACGAACTCACGCGTGTCGGTGACGCCCGCGCCGTCCAGCTCGTACTTCGCTGAGCGCCGGGATCGGCTCCGTCACCTTGCCGGACTTCAGGTTCCTGAGATAGAGCCGCGACATGCCGTCCTTGCAGTCGGAGGTCATGAGCACCGACTTCTCATCCGGCATGTAGCCCACGATGTCGCACGAGGCGGTACTCCTCGGCCGGCTTGAGGGTGATCTCGGTGAGCTTGCCGGACGCAATGTCCATCTCGTAGCACTTGGGAGTCGGACGCCGAGACAAACTCCGTCACCAGCGCGCGCTTGCCATCGAGCGTCACGTCCGAGGCGCCCCACGCACCCGGCTTGCCGAGCAGCTTGGTGGGCTTGCCAGTCGCGTAATCCCAGCGATAGATGTAGAAGTCGTTCGGGCCTCGTCGTTCGCGGTGTACAGGAATCCCGAGCCGTCGTGCGAGCCACACGTTGACGCCCGCCTGGACCTTGGGGTTGGCGAGGATCGGCGTCTTCTCCTCGGTCGCCAGATCCAGCTCGGTGAGCTGGGAGTTCTCGTTCCCGCCGCGCGCGTGCATGAGCACCACGCGCTTGTAGTCGGGCGACACCGTGAAGCCGCCCAGGCCGTCGGGGAAATCGGTGAGCTTCTGGCGCGTCGTGTTCGCGGGTTCGTAGGAGGCACTGGGCCCAGGCGCGTTGGGCGTCACCTTGTACAGCTGGTAGATGCCGTCCGGCCAGTCCTCGCAGCAGCAGCGAGCCATCGGGCATGATGACCGGCGCTCCCGGCGTGCGGATCTTGAGGAACTGCTCGATGGTGGCCGGGGCCTGGCGGCGGCACCCTCGGCGCGCACGGGGCGCGGAGAGAGCGTCGCGCCCAGGCCGATCGCGAGGCAGACGGCAGAGTGCGATAACACGTTTCATGACAAGCTCCTCGGTTCGGGGAGAGGGCAGTTTGCCCGCAGGAGAGAGCGGCGCGCGTAGGGTACCGCGCACCGGGCGGGCGGAGAAGAACGAAGCGAACCCCCGACCGCGGCCGGATCCAACGGGTTATCGCACGCCTCATCCCACGCGGCGGGCATGGCGTGATCCTTGCGGTGCTACGCCAGTGCCCGAATCCCTCCCGGCGGGCCTACACACGAGGTTTCGCCGATGACAGCGTTTGTCCCCAACGAGGGCGTCCCCGCCCCGGGCATCCTTACCGATCCGCCCGCCACCCAGTCATCCCTCGAGCACCGGGATGACTCGCCGGGCTCGGGGGCCGGAATCCAGCCCGACATCACCAGCCGGCGGGACGAGTTCTCGTATCGCGTCCCCAGGGTCACGAGCTACCGCGGATCGGGGCTCTACTGGTGGCAGAACTCCGGGATCACGGCCCAGGTGCAGCAGGCCTCGGCTGTGAGCGCAGGGGGCATGCGGCTCGTGATCCGCGACGCCAACGGAGCCGAGGTCTTCTCGCGCCTCGCTCGCCGAGGGCGGGAGTTTTCTGACGCAAAACGGCGCCTCCGGCCGCTGGACCATCCAGGTCATCTACGACGACGCGAGCGGCACGGTCAGCTTCCGCGTGCGCCGGAAGGCTTAAGCCGCCGGCCGGTCAACATTCCCTCCGCATTGGCCGATAGAACCAGCCTGGAGGGTTCGAACCGTGCCCTGCTCGAGAACGTCCGTACCAACGGGCCGCTGGCGCGCGCTGCGCAGCATGCGGCTCCCACGGCACTCGTGGCGATCGCCGCACTCACCGGCTGCGCCGCGGTGGCGCCGCGCGGCCCGGTGGCGGCAACCGCCCCGGCAACCGCCAAGGCGACCACGCCGGCCGACCAGGCGTCGCCTCCCATCTGCTACGAGTGCTTCTGGAAGTATCAGCCGAAAGATTTCCACGCCGAGCTGACCGGAGTGGTACGAGAACCATCCGTCGAAGGACCCGCTGCTGGATGCCGACCGCCTCTACCTGCTGGCCCGCACCAAGAACGATCCGGTGACGCTGGCCGCGGCGCGGCAGGTATTCCTCGCCCTGCGTCGCAAGGAGACCAACCCGCAGCGGCGGCTGATGATCGACGAGGCGCTCGCCTTCACCGCCGCCGAATGCGCCGGACAACGTCGTGATCCGGTTCGATCGCGCCGCCCGGTCGGCGCGGCTCGCGGGCCAGCCGTTCAAGGCCGGCATCTACCGCCAGATCGCCGACGACACGTTCGCGCCGAAGTTCGGCACCGTGGAGATCCGGCGCCACCTCGACGTACCTCCCGGCACCACCGCCTACGTCCTGGGCCAGAGCGTGATCAAGGTCACTCCGGGCGAACGGATCGGCTGCCAGGTGGAGCGCACGGTCCGCGACTGGCTCTCGTATCAGCTCGCCTGGGACTTCTCGGGGCGCACTCCCGAGGCCAAGGAGCTGATTCCCTGGCACGAGGGAGCCGCCTCCACGACATTCTGGAGGCGGTGCCGGCGCAGATCATGCCGCTGCCCGGGGTGCTGGCGGTGCGACGCGGCGACGACTGGTTCGCGGCCGACGATCGGGGCGTGTTCCGCTTCCAGATCCTGATCGACAAGATCGAGTATCCGGACCACCCGCGTGTACAAGAATCTGGCGCTGATCGTGGCACGCACGCATGTCGGCGCTGGTCATGCCCGCGGTACGGTGACCGCGTGCCCAGCTGGTGGTGGCGTGCGGCGATACGCCGTGGCACAAGGCGCAGGCGGCCTGGTGGCTGGCTTCCAGCGCGGGATCGATCGCCTACTTCCCGTGCGACCTGCATGGTGGCCAGATCTGTCGGCTACCAGGCAGCAGGGCGACGCTGATCGGCTCGGCGCCGGTGCGGCGCCGCGAGGAACGCGCAGCGCGAAAGCGGGTGATCGGCAGACCGGCCGGTGCGTCTCGGTGGCCGAGACGGTGGTGGCCGAGGACACCCAGGCCGACGCCTGACGGGTACTTCCAGTACTGACGCGACGCCCCGGCGCGCTACAGCTTCCGGCGCCTCGGCCGAGTCGCGCTGCCGATCCAGGCTGTCGACACGCTGTCGAGCGTCACCGGCCCCGACCAGTCGCGCCATGGGTGGTGGCGCGCGCCGACGCAGCTCGGCGCCGAGGTGATCGCGGCGCGCGCCTGCACCCGACGGCTGACGCCCAGCCGGCGCGGCAGAGCGGCTGCGCCGGCGGGCATCCCGGCGCTGCGTGGCGCTGAACAGTTCCGGCGCGCCCTACCCTGGACGGCTACGCCCTCTACCAGGAGTTCCCGGGCAGACCACCTTCGGCGATCCGCGTCCCCGGTTCATCACCGAGAAGGCCGCCTACGAGGCGACGCCCGATCGGTGAGCTGCTAGCCGCAGCCGCCTCCGCCGCCGGTTTCGCGTCTGTCGATCCGCTTCTGCAGCGAAGGCGATGGTGTTCTTCGAGCGCTGCCCTGCGCAGCGTTTTCCTGCGCGTAGGCCAGCGCCTCCTCCAGCGTCTTGATCGCCGCGTCCTTGTCGCCCTTGCCCACGTACATGTCAGGCCTTAGCGGCGGTAGCACGTCAGCTCTGCGCGAGCCCGTACGCCTTGGACATCGCCACGTCCGAGGCCGCGAGCGCCTCGTCCCAGCGCTTGAGCGCCCGGTACGCGAGCGCCAGCCGCGCCGGCGGGTTGTAGTCGTCGGGGAAGTCGCGCTGCGACTGCTCGAAGAGCATCGGGATCGCCCGCTCGTGGCGGCTGCCCGATCTCTACGGTGGTACCAGCTGGTGCGTGGGATCGTAGATCATGCGCGCCGTGCGTGGCGTTCAAGCCCGGGCCGCCTCGCCGTCCAGGTATTGACCACTGCTCGGCCACCCGCTGGTGTCCGAGCGAGCCGCGCGGCATCGTCGCGCGCATCCATCAGCGTGATGTAGAGCTTCCGGAGCGATCGTCGCTGAGAGCGGAAGCGTGGTGTCGTCCAGCACCGGCCGCCGCCAGCTCCATCGCCGCCACCCGCTCGGCGCGCCGGGGCGCTTTTCCTTCGAGCCGCAGCAGGCAGCCGAGCCCGCCGCCCGCCACGTTGGCCGCCGAGACCGTGCCGGACCCGCGGCAGCGCCTGCTCGGCGAGCGCGGCGCAGCCTCGGCGCTGTCGGCCTGGAGAGCGCGAACAGCCGCGCGTCGACTGCCCGTGAATAGCTGGGCCACGACGGCGGCGCCATCGCCAGGGCCTGCCCTGTACGCCGCCGCGGCGTCGGCGTAGATGGCGGCACCGTTCAGCGAATCGGCGCGCCCTGCAGCACCGCGTCGACGGTGTTGCCGCCACCGCCGGCCGTGCGCCGGAGATAGGCGGTGCCTGCTCTCGGTGAAGAACTGATCGAGCTGGCCGGCCGAGGCGCCGCCCGTCCAGCGGATCAGCGTCTCGCCGTTCACCGGGTCGAGCAGGTAATAGGTCGGGTAGGCGGGCACCCAGCGGCGCAGGAACTCGGCGTTGACCGCCTCTCACCGTTGATGCCGAGCCAGACAAACTGTCCGGCGTGCTGGCGAGGGCCTTATCGGTGAAGACGTAGGCCCTCATCGCCGGCAGGTGTGTCACCACGGCGCCCAGGACTTCGACGAAGATCGGCACCTTGCGGGCCTTTGGCCTCGGTGATCGCCTTGCCGTAGTCGTCCTGGATCCACGGCATGACCATCGCCTATGACTTGGCGGAGCTGGTGGTCTTTGCCGTGGTGGTCACGGCGCGGACGGGAGCAGCCAGCAGGGCAATCAGCGCCGCCGCTGCCAGCGCGCCTGCGGATCTCGTGCGTGTGTGTTCATGTGGTTCGTCCTGCTCCCACGACCCCATCGCCAGCTTCGCGCTCGCCGGCGCCCGTCGGCTTCGCGTCGCGGATGAGCTGTCCTGCGCCCACGGCCACGTGGTCCCAGACGTTCCACAGCAGCACGCCGCGGATCACGTCGTCGCTCAGGTAGAACACCACGCCCCTCGCGGTGCTCTACCTTCCACACCGGGTGCGTCGTGCAGGCTCGGATCCACGTCGCCCACCGCCTCCCAGCCCAGGTCGAACAGGTCGGAGTAGAAGAACGGCAGCGTGGTGTAGGGCCGGTTCGCCCCCGCCATGTTGGCGCCCGCCGCCTTCCCGTGCTGGATGGCGTGGTCCCAGTGCTCGATCCGCATGCGGCGGTCGAGCGCCAGGATACGGGAACTCCGGCCACGTCGCCGGCGGCGTAGATGTGGGGTCGGTGGTGCGCGCGTACTCGTCCACCTCGATGCCGTTGCCCACCTCGAGCCCGGCGGCCTCGGCCAGATCGGTCGACGGGCTCGACGCCGATGCCCGCCAGCGACGAGCTGCGTGGTGACCGTCGTTGCCCCCGGTGGTGTACGCGATCGAGCTCGAGCCTGCGTCCTCGAAGCGCGACCACGTCTCGCCGGAGATCGGTCTCGACGCCCTGCTCGCGATAGTAGTCGGCGACGAACAGGCCGAGGTCGCGCGGCAGGACGCGGTGCGAGCGGGTACTCGTCCGGGTAGAGGAGCGTCACCTCCTTGCCGGCGTGACGAGCGCCGCCGCCATCTCCATGCCGATGAACCCCGACGCCCAGCACCAGCGCGTGCTGGAAGCGCGGCGAGGTAGCTCGTCGAAGAACAGGTAGTCCTCGAGCGAGCGGTAGTAGTGCACGCCCTCGCTGTCGGCGCCCTCGACGTCGAGTCGCCGCGGGCGGCCGCCGGTCGCGAGCAGCAGCTTGCCGTAGTCGTAGGTGATCTGCCGCGATCGTCCCACATCCGGCGGTGCTCCGGGATCCAGCTCCACCGCCTCGCGTCCGAAGGCACCAGCTCGACCTTGTGGTCGCGGTAGAACGCCTCGGTCGTAAATCGGCAGCTGGTCGTCGCTTGGTGGACTTGCCGAACCAGAGTCCCTTGGAGAGCGGCGGGCGTTGATAGGGCGGATGGTTCTCGCGCGAGAGCAGCAGGATGCTGCCGGTCGGATCGTGTGCGCGGATGCTCGGCGACCGCCGCCGCGCCGGCGTGTGCCTCCGCCGACGATCACGTACTGGTAGTTCATGCCTCAGGTACCTGCCCGGCCGGGTAGGACGCGTGGGAAGAATGTTGTGGCAGCGTATCACGCGCGAGGAGGTGCACACTTGCGCGAGGGTGCGGCGGGCTACTTCACCACGGCAGGCCTTGGCGGTGAGCGTGCGGGGCCCCTGGGTGAGGCGCACCAGGTAGACGCCGGCCGCGAGATTGAGGCCGCTCGCTGAGCGGCACCAGGTCTCCCCGGGCCGAGCGAGCCCACCTCGCGCGCCGCGACCCGGCGGCCCTGAGATCGAACAGCTCGAGCATGGCGGCGGCGTTCCCCGGCAGCGAGAACCGCACTCGCGCACCGCGCCGAGGGATTGGGCGACGCACCGGTAAGGCTCAGGATGGCGGGGACGGGCACCGTCACCCAGACAGCTCGCGGTCGTCGGCGCTCCGTTCTCTGCACGATCAGCGAGCTGGTAGCCGTACCGCGTTCCGCGACCACCGTACGGTCCTCGAACGTGAGTCGATCGGTCCCGGCCGGTGTTGCGCTCCCCACCGTGGTCCACTCACCGCCTGCGCCTTCACTGCGCTCGACAGTCGACTTGAGATTCTGCGCACCGTCGGCTGACCAGGCAATGCGCACCAGGTCCGATTGCGCTTCGGTGCTGGCCAGAGAGATCGCGACCGGGGTGGTCGTATCGAGATTCAATGCCCAGACCTCGCTCGAATACTGGTTCGTTCCCACCTCGCCGCCGAACATCACCATGCGCTTGAGCGCCTCGTCGTATATCGCCACGTGTCCGGGCGCGCCGCGGGCGGCGCCGTGCTCGAAATGAGCAGGCTCCCAGGTCGGCGTGCCGGACAGGTTGAGCGCCCAGACGCCGCCCCCGCGGTGGCGGCTGTCATCAAAGCCGCCATAGATGATCATCCGGTCCCCCACCGGATTCGTAGATGGCCGTGTGCTCGCGCCTCGGGCTCGGAGGGTTGCCGGTCGGGTGGATCTCTTCCCAGGCAGGGCTGGCAGCGAGGTTGAGCGCCCACACGTCGTTGAAGAACGGACCACCGTCTCCACCGAACATCAGCACCCGGTCGCGCACCGGGATCGTAAATCGCCGTCGCCTGGTCCCGGGGCGGCATGGATCGCCGGCCGGCGTGAGCTGCGCCACGTGCCTGATCCCGGCGGGGAGCACTCCACACGTCGTTCATCATCGCGTCGCCGAAGCCGCCGGATCACGATCATGCGATTACGCACCGGATCGTAGACCGCCGCATGCCCACCGCGCGGGGAGGGCGGTGTGCCGTCACGGGATTCGGGAACCACCATGGGACCGGGCTGAGCGCCATCACCGGGACGTCGTTGAGGAGAGACATCGTAGTAACCGCCAAAGATCACGACCTGATTATCGGCGCGGGGCTCAGGACCATGCTCTGGAGGATGCGCCGGATCGGCTTCGGCCCGCCGAGGCGATCGCGCTCCATCCCCTCCCGCCGCGAGCGAGAGCGACCAGACGTCGCCGAAGTAATCGGTCGAGCCCTCGCCTCCATAGATGATCATCGCCCTGCTGACCGGGGTGGTAGATGGCGGTGGCGCCGCCACGCGCGACCGGGCCTGCCACCGGTACCGAGATCCGCTCCCAGGCGATCGACGGCGGCGGGATGGGATCGCCCGACCCATTGACTGTGATCGCGAACCGGCGCACCGACCAGCCCTGCTGGTCGGTGACGACCATGCCCCTGGTGGCATGGCATTCACGTACCCGCAGGTCGTCCTGACGTAGTGGAACGTCGCCCGGACGTCCACGCAGAACGTTCCGCCCGTCTGGGGCTGGACGGTGAGCGTCAGGTCTTGACGCGCCGGTCGTCCACGACTCGGCCACCAAGTGGTCGGCCGTGACCGGGTGGCAGGTTGAGTCCGAAATCGTGGCCCCGCAGGGCGGGTCAGGAACCCGTTGGCTGATTCCGGATACAGCCATTGGCCGTCGGCGGGGTTGGTAGTAAGTTCGGGAAGCCGATGCTCATGCGCGCGTCGTCGCTCCGGACCCCGTCGTTATGGACGATCGCGGTCAGAGTGAATGTTTCCCCAGGGCGATCGACGTTGGCATCCCTGACACCTCCGCGGCGAAGACCGGAGGTGTCGGTGGCGGCACGACGGTAACCGAGATCCACGCCCACCTGTTGTCCCTGCTGGCCTGTAGCTCGGGGGCCCTGGTGGCGGGACACGCTGTTCACGTAGGCGCACGACCCCGGGGCGACCAGCGCAGAGTGCTGCGGAGGTAGATTGGGAACGTACCCACCGTTAGCGGCGTGACGGTGAGCGAGATCTGGTTGGTCTCCCTGGCCTGGACCAGGCACCGTCGGCGGTATTCGACGCTGAGATAGTTCGATACGATTGTCGAGCAGCCCGGCGAGCGGGAGCGCGCTCCCGTCGGCCACTCGTGGTAACCGGCGAGTCGTCGCTACCTGGCGGGCTGACCCATTCCGTGTCCGCGGACGATGCGAAGTTCGGAAACGAGACCACGATCCGGCCGTCGTCCGAGTCCGGACCGAGATTGGTGACCGTGGCCGTGAGCGTGAATGGATACCTAGACGGTTACGGCACTCGGCACCACGACGGCGGTGAAGCTGGGCCGTGGCTTGGGGGCAGCACGGTGATCGCGAACCGGCGCACCGTCCAACCCTCCTGATCGGTGAACCCGCCGGCGCCCTCGGCGGGCACCGCATTCACATACCTGCACGGGGCGCCCACGGTATGCATGGTGGTGCGAACATCGAAGACGAATGTGCCGATCGCCCTGGGGATCACCCTCAGGTAGAGCCGGTTGAACTCGTGGACGACCAGTCCGAGTCGCGGTACTGACCTCCAAGTAGACGCGGCGAACGACTGACGGAGTGAATCGCTGACGATCGAGCCCGCTGGGGATTCACTGAACCCAGGCTGTCGCCGGCGTAGGTGTCAGGCGATTTCACGCAGCTCACGAGCTCACTATCGGTGGACTGGTGAACGACGGGAACCTGACCACGATCCGCCCGTCGTCGGTGGCGGCACCGGTTGTTCTGTGCCGAGAACGAGATCGTGAAGCTCTCCCCGAGCGCGAGCGAGTCCCTCGACGGCCGTCACGGCGCTCGTGAACCCCGGCACCGGCTCCATGGGCACCGGGATAACCTGGACGGCATAGCGGGCGACCGACCACCCTTGCTGATCCCGTGAAGCCCCTTTGGCCGGATGCCGGCTGGGCGTTCACGAACGCGCATGCTCCGCCAACGGCGTCGTGCATGGTGCTCCGTACGTAGAAGTAGACGGCCCCGTTGTTTGCGGCCGCACCGTAGAGCGTCGAGGTATTGGTCCTCGACGCTGTACCCCCACTCCGCATCGTCATATTCCGCGGCAAGGCACGTGGCCTGGTATGCTAAGTTGCATGCGGAATCGGCAAGGGCCCCCCGCAGCGATCTCCCGGTAGGCCCGGGCCGTCGTCGCCTCCGGAGCCGCTCACCCACTGCGGATCGGCGGGATTCGTGAGCGACGGAAACGAGACGGCAACTCTGCCGTCGTCGCTGGCGTGGCCACGGTTCTCGACGCGCAGCGTGATCGTGAACGTCTGCCCCAGCACGATGGAGGGCCGGCCTGACGTTCGACGCGATGAACGTCGGCGCTGGACGCTGGCGCGGGCGGGGGAGGCGGAGTCGATGGGGCGTTGCCAGGGATCACGGCGACCGCGGCCCCCGCTGCCGTAGTATCGATTGCCGTCGCTGTAATACATCCAGTCCCGCCGCTCACAACGGTGAGGTCCGGCTTTCCGTCGTCATTCCGATCGGTGATCCCGACCCAGGAAGGCTTCATTCCGGCCGTCCCCAAGAAGATGGGGTCGACGAGCGTGCCATCCCTGGCGCCCGGCAGCACCGCCACCAGCGGGTTCCCATCGGTACTGCAACGCCCCGGCGCCGTCGCCATTCAGGATCGCCGACCGCCACCGGACCATTGATGCGCACGGGCACCCTGGCTTCCAGGACGAAGCCGCCGTGTCACATCGCCGAGAAGGGTCGAGAGGACGGAGCCGCCAGTTGCGACCAGGTCGACGATTCCGTCTCCGTTCAGATCCCCCGTTGCGAGGTTGCCCACGGCCTGACCGTACGTCGAAGTCGCTCCGGGCTCCGAGGCTCCCGGTTCCATCGCCCAGCATCACCGACACCGCACGCGCGTCCGCGTTGGCCACGATATCGGGACGCTCCATCCCGGTTGACGTCGAGGATCAGGGCCAGTGGAGAAGTTTCCGGGATAGTCGGTCGAGGGCCCGAACGTCCCGTCTCCGTGTCCGAGGACCAGGGACATACCGCCGTTGTACCGGAGCAGGACGAGATCGTTGTGCCCGTCGCGATTCAAGTCACCGATCGTGACGCCATTGGCCGCCTGGCTCCACACCAGTGTCTTCGGTCCGAATCCACCGGCTCCGTCCCCCATCAGTGCCCACACGCTCCTCTGCAGAAGCCTCCGACACCACGAGGTCCAGGTGTCCGTCATCGTTCAGATCCCTGAGCGCAAGCGCCAGCGGCTCCGCCCCGCAGAATAGCTTCCTGCCACCACAAGGCTCCGCTCCCGTCATCTGAGCAGAACGGAGATCGGAGCGCGGGGATAATCCACATCCCCTACGACGTCGTTGAGCGCCACCAGGTCGCTCGCGTCCGTCACCATTCAGGTCACCGCTTGCGACGATTGTGGGACTGAAGCCCAGAAAGCGGTTGATTTCCAGAGCCGAAGGTGAAATCGCCGTTGCCCATCATCAACATCACGGGGATCCCCGCTCACGGTCGCCATGTCGGGCCGGCCGTCCCCGTTGAGGTCGCCAACGTCAACCCAGTGGGTGTAGACAGGCAGACTGCGTGCATCGAAGCCTCCGTCAGGGCGACGCGGGCGGCCACCTGCATTTGCCCGCCCTGCATGGAAAGCACTTCCGGAGATTCCGTCACCGTCGACGTCGGCCACCATGACCGGGCTCCCGCCTCCCGCCCTGGGGACCGGGGCGGAACCGTCCCGTCGCCATTACCGAATAGCGTTACATGTAGGTACCGCAGTACTCTTCGCTGCAGCCGAGGCCGTAGATGAGATCAGGGTTCCCGTCCCCGTTCACGTCTCCGACTACGACGCCGTCGAGATAGTCATCCGGACGTGCCGACCGCATCTATCGTGTCGCGCGGCGAGAACGATCCGTCCCCGTTGCCGAGCGATCACGTCCAGATCGAGCTGGCCGTAGCTCACACGCCGTTCGACGATCAGATCCAGCCGGCCATCTCGATTCAGGTCCCCGATCGCGCCAAACGGGGTGCCGCTGGCGCTCGCGATTTCGCCGCCGATCGGCGAGGTGGGTACGGCCAAGAACGTACCGTCGCCTACCCCTATGCGCACCATGCCAATACCGTTGAACGACCCGACCAGATCCGGGCTTTCCATCCCCGTTGATGTCTCCGATCAGCCATCCAGGATCACCCGCGAGTCGCGTCGCGATGCGCAAGCTTCCGTGGCCGTCCGAGAGCAACAGCGTGAAGTGCTGCCGCCACGGTATCCCGCTGCGGACATCGGGAACGCCATCGCCGTCGAAGTCCGCAAGGACGACACGGTTACAGACGACCGAGGTATTCCCTCGGGGCACTGAGGGTTCCGTCGCCACGATTGACGCAGGACTGAGATCGTCCCCGTGCCGCCGTTCACCGTCACCGCGTCCGGCTTGCCGTCGCGGTTCAGGTCCCCGATTGCCACCGTAGGGCGCCAGTGCCGCTTCGGATAACCGATCGACAGAGCAGAGAACAACGGGGCGGCGAAGACGTCCGGTGGACGGAGACCAGGAGCGCGATCACCAACGCCATCGCCCCCGCCCGGGCGGGGCGGCTGCGGTTCCGGGGTGGAACCTGATGCGACGCGGATGCGACATCGCGACCGGGTCTCGGGCACGGCGATGCCCGAAGCAGGGGAGCGGACCGCCCACTCCGGGGCGGGTCCAGCGAGGTGGAGCGAGTCTCTAGTCGTCCCTGATGACGCCCGAGTCTAGCACGTCCGCGCCGGTGGTCCCACCGGCCGCGCGGGCTTTCATATTGCGATTTGCATTGGCCTACCGGGTTAGCACCAGCGCGCAATTGCGCCGCCGTCGAGCCACTCATATCAAGAGCCTTGCGGCGGCGCCGCGGGCGCCGCCTACTTCACCACGCAGGCCTTGGCGGTGAGCGTGCGGGGTCCCTGGGTGAGCCGCACCGGGTAGACGCCGGCCGCGAGGTTGAGCCGCTCGCTGAGCGGCACCAGGTGCTCGCCCGGGCCGAGTGTCCCCACCCTGCGCGCGGCGACCCGGCGGCCCTTGAGGTCGAACAGCTCGAGCATCGCGGCGGCGTTCCCCGGCAGCGAGAACCGCACCGCGACCGCGCCCGGGGACGGGTTGGGCGAAGCGCCGGCGAGGCTCAGGATCGCGGGAACGGGAACCGTCACCCAGGCAGGCTCGGTGATTGTCGGCGCTCCGTTCTCAGCGATCACGAGCCGGTAACCGTAGCGGGTGCCCGCGACCACGCCGCGGTCCTCGTACACCAGATGGTCGGTTCCGGTCAGGGTGGGGCTTCCCAGGTCGGTCCCACTCGCCGCTCGTGCCTCGCAGTTCGCTCGACGGTCGCCTTGAGATTCGCCGCACCCTCGGCCGACCGGGTGATGCGCACCAGGTCCGATTGCACTTCGGCGCTGGCGAGCGAGGACCGCGACTGGGGTGACCGTGTCGAGGTTGAGCGACGAGACCTCGCCCGAATATTGGTTCGTTCCCACCTTGCCGCCGTACATCACCATGCGCTTCAGCGCCTCGTCGTACACCGCCACCTGGCCACTGCGTGCGCCGAGGGCGACGGTGGCTCGAGACCAGCAGACTCCACGAGGGGCTCCCGGCAAGGTTGAGCGCCCAGACATCGCCGCGGCGCTGGCGATCGGCGTCGAACCCGCCGTAGATGATCATGCGGTCTCCGACCGGATCGTAGATCGGCGGTGTGCTCGCGCCGGGGGCTGGGACCTCCGCCCGCCGGGTGGAGCTGCTCCCAGGTCGGATCGCCGCGCGAGATTGAGCGCCCACATACGTTCAGAACGGGCCGCCGTCGCCCCCGAAGATCACAGCACGCGATCCCGCACCGGATCGTAGATCCGACGCCGCCTGAAGCCGCCCCGGCATGGGATCGCCCACCGCCGTGAGCTGCCGCCACGTGCCCGATGCCGGTGGCGCGCACTCCGCCATCGTCGTTCATCATCGCGTCGCCAAAGCCGCCGATCACCAGCATCCGGTTGCGAACTGGGTCGAAGACCCGGCATGTCCGACCGCGCGCGGAGGGCGGCGTGCCGTGGCCGGGATTCGGGAACCACCAGGGTACCGGGGTGAATGCCATCACCGAGACATCGTTGAGGAAACTGTCGTAGTAGCCGCCGAAGATCACGACCTGATTGTCCGCGGGGCTCAAGACCATGCTCTGGAGGACGCGCCGGATCCCGGCCTGGGCCCGCCCGGGGAGATCTGGCTCCACGCGCCGCCTCGCCTCGAGCGACAGCGACCAGACGTCGCCGAGGTAGTCGACCGGGCTCTGGCCGCCGTAGATGATCATCGCGTGCTGCCCGGGGTGATAGATCGCGGTGGCGCCACCGCGGGCGACCAGGCCCTCCCGGCGGCACCGGGATCGGATCCCAGGCGATGGATGGGGGCGGCAACGACCCATCGGGCCCATAGACCGTGATCGCGAACCGCGCGCACGGTCCAGCCCTGCGGGTCGGTGACAGGGCTGCCGCCGATCGGAATGCCGTTGACGTAGCCGCAGCTGCCTCCCGAGAACTCGACGTCCCGGAGCGTGCAGCGCACGTCGACATAGAATGTGCCACCGACCTGGGGCTGAACGTTGATCGTGACGGTGTTGGTCTCGCCAGTCGCCCATGCAGAATCCGCGTATTCCGCTGTCAGGTAGCTGGAGCTGATGGTGTGGCAGCCAGAGTCGGGTAGCGCCGAGCCCGCCGCGCGCTCGCGATAGCCCGGCAGGTCCCCGGCCGAGGCACTGTTCACCCACGCGCCGTCGGTGGCGCCGGTCAAGGTCGGGAACCCGAGAATGATCCGGCTGTCGTCGCTGGCGCGGCCGTTGCTCTGCACGGTCGCCGTAAAGTTGAAGCTCTCGCCCAGCGTGATCGAGGCGGAGCCAAAAACGGCGCTGGTGAAGACCGGCGGCGGCTCGGGTGGCAGCACCTGGACCCAAACCACACCCACAGCGCGCCCCTGCTGATCGACGGTCTGCGCCAGGTTGGCGGGGATGCCGTCGACATAGGCACACGGCCCCTTGCGGCACCCAGTGCATGGTGCTGCGGACGTAGACCGGGAACGCGCCGACCGTCCTGGGCGTAACCGTCAGCGCCAGCTGGTTGGTCTCCGCTCCGCCTCCAGCCCAGGCGTTGTCGGCATACTCCACAGCGAGATAGTTCGAGATCAGGGTCGAGCAGTTCGGACGCTGGAGCACGCTTCCCGCCGGCCATTCGCGGTAGCCCGGCCCATCATCGCCGCCGGCGTCGAGGCTCACCCGCTGAGAGTCCGAAACGGCCGTGAAGCCGGGGAACGAGAACACGATCCGCCCATCGTCGGTATCGGGTCCAGCGTTGGTCACCGACGCCGTGAGGGTGAACGAGAGACCGAGCGTGATGGTGGCTGCCGGGCTCGGCGTCACGATGGCGGTGAAAGTCGGCGTTGGCCGCGGCGGCAGCACGGTGATCGCAAACCGGTGCACCGACCAGCCCTGCGGGTCGGTGATCCCGCCGAGCCGCCCGCCGGGGCGGCGCGTTCACCGCCTGACACCCTGCGCCTGCGGTCACCCGCATGGTGCTCCGCACGTCGAAGAAGCGTGCCGACCGCGCGCGGCTGCACGGTCAGGGTCAGCGTGTCGGTCTCCGTACCGAGCCACTGCCAGTCGGAATCGGCGTACTCGACCGCCAGATATGCCGCCGCAGCGGACTGGCAGGTGGAGTCGGAGACCATGGCACCGGAGGGGAACTCGCGATAGCCCGGACTGTCCCCGACTGACGTGCTGCTCACGAGTGCGCTGTCGGCCGGGTCGGTAAACGACGGGAAGCCGATCACGATTCTCCCGTCGTCGCTCGCGGCAGCGTCGTTGCGCACCCGAACCGAGATCGAAAGCCGCTCGCCGAGGGCGAGCGAGTCACCCACGACGGCGACCGGAGCGGTGAACACCGGCGCCGGGGCGGGCGGAGGTGGAAGGACGGTGACGGCAAAGCGTCTGACCGCCCAGCCCCTGCTGGTCGGTGAACCCGGCTTCCCCGGACCCTGGCGCGCCGTTCACAAAGTCGCATGCGGCGCCGCCGGTCTTGTGCATTGTGCCCCGCACGTAGAAGTAGAACGGCCCTGCCGCCTGCGGCTGGACCGTGAGGGTCACCGTGTTGGTCTCGACGCCGAGCCCCTCCAGTAGGTATCCGCGTACTCGGTCGCCAGGTACGAAGCGACGAGGCCATTGCACCCGGAATCGGAGAGCGCCGTGCCGGACTGGGATCTCGGCGTAGCACTGGGACATCACCCGCGGCCGAGGCGCTTACCCACTGCCCATCGCGACGGGCCGGCGAAGGACGGAAAGGAGACGCTGAGCCGCCCATCGTCGCTGGTGAGACCGTCGTTGCGGAGGTTGACGGTGATCGTGAACGTCTGCCCCAGAACGATCGAGTCGGGGTGCCACGTCGTCGGTGCGGCGAAGCTGGGGATAGGCGCGGGCGGAAGCGGGTTCGGCGGGGCCATTCTGATGCAACACGGAGACGGAGGCGCCCACGCCGCAATAGGATTGGTAGTCATTCCCCTCATTGCCTACATGAATCCACCGCTCATGACCGTGAGGTCTGCGCGGCCATCACCATTCCGATCCGCGATACCAACCCACCGGGGGTATGCCCCGCCCGTGCCGAACCGGATTGGAGAGCCAAACGTGCCGTCGCCTGCACCCAGCAGGATCCCCACCTGTGACCCACCCATCGGGAAGCCACATCTGCGGCACCGTCGTTGTTGAGATCACCGATCGCCCGGGGAACACCCGAAAAGGGCTCTTCCGTCGTCAGAACGGGATTGAAGTTGCCATGCCCGTCCCTGAGAAGAGCCAAGACCGAGTTAGCGGTGGTCGCCAGGAGATCGATGTTGCCATCCCCGTTCAGGTCGCCCACCGCCTGGATGCCCGGGACCTTGCCCAATCCCAAAGTCGGCCCTCGGCAGGAACCCGCCGGTGCCGTCTCCGAGCATCACCGATACCGCCAGTGCTCCGGGGTTCTCCAGGGCGAGGTCCTGATGCCCATCCTGGTTGAAATCGCCGATCCGAGCCGGCCCGGAAAGCGTTGTGTAGTGGCTGGACGGGCTAGAACGTTCCGTCGCCGTGCCCCAGCAGCACGGACACTCCGTCAGCCGACACCACTAGGTCGCCGAGGCCGTCACCGTTGAAGTCCCGATCGCCACGTCACTGACCGCCCACGGTTCGCCCGGGACAAGGATCCTCGGTCGGAATCCGCCGGCTCCGTCGCCCATCAACACCCAGACGCCCCCGGGGACTCATTCGCTACCGCCAGATCAGATGTGCGTCGCCGTTCAGGTATCCGAGAGTGATTCCCGAGAGGTAGTCACCCACATCGGCGTGACCTGCCGGCGCAAGACCGCCGTTACCGTCATCGAGCAGAACTGCGACCGGGCCGTCATAGCCATCCCGCCTTGGTCGGTCCGATCCTGGAGCGCGACCAGGTCGGTCCGACCGTCCCCGTTCAGGTCCCCACTGGCGACCAGGGTGGGGCTGAAGCCCAGAGGGCTTTCGAAGTCAGAGCCAAAGCTCCCGTTCCCATTCCCGATCAGCACCGACACAGTGTTCCCGAGGAATCCCGCGGCCACCATGTCGAGACGACCGTCCTCGTTGAGGTCCCCCACGGCCACGGACGCCGTGTAGACGGGTACATTGTGTGCCACTGAACTCCCGTCGCGCTGGTGGAGTGCTACCACCACGTGCCCTGGGTCATCGACGGAAAGCACGTCGGACACTCCGTTCCCGTCCAGATCAGCGGCCAGCAACGGCCTTCCACCTCCACCTCCGCTGTGGCGAAATGTCCCGTCCCCATTGCCGATCAGAAGGCCATAAAACGGCGGGTAACACCCTTCGTGATCGTCGCAGATGACCCCGCCGTAGGCGAGGTCGAGGACTCCGTCCCCGTTCACATCCCCGACGATCACCCCTCTTGAGCTGTAATCCTCGTATACGTTGTCGATGACATACACGACCTGAGTGGACCCCGGCGTGAACGATCCGTCACCGTTCCCGAGCATCACACGCAGACCTCGCTGGCATCGGTGGTGTCGGTGCCGGGGATGACGGCGTTGACGACCAGGTCCAGCAGCCTATCCCCATTCAGGTCCCCAACCGCTTCCAGCCCGTTGTCTGCGCCGATCGGTTGGACCGTGGCGGGCGCAAACGTGCCGTCGCCGATCCCGAGACGCACGGAGATGGTCGTGTCCCTCTTCCGACCAGGTCGAGCTTGCCATCTCCATTCACGTCACCGATCCGCCATCCGCGGTTCGGGATCGCGTGTACCGGCTGCAGTGAGCCGTCCCCGTTCGCGAGCAGGACGCAAAGGAATGAGTCGCTTGCCGCGATCACGTCGGACCGGCCATCAGAGTTGAGATCGGCAAGTGTAACGGCTCCGAGATTGGGACCAGCCGGGTAGTCTGTGTGCGCCTGAAGTGTTCCGTCGCCGACTCCGAGCAGGACCGACACCGTGCCCGTCACGCCATCCGCCGTCACCGTCACCGCGTCCTGCTTGCCATCGCCGTTGACGTCACCCACCGCGACGGCCCGGGTACCAGGGCCGGTCAGGTATGGAATGGAGAACGGCGTGAGAAGCGGCCCGGCGGCGGCGCTTCCTGACGCACGCCGCAAACGCCATCACCAACGCCGGCGGCTACCGCCGCCCGAGGCAGGCGGCTGAGGTTCCGGGGGTGGAACCTGGTGCAACGCTCGTGGGACATCGCGACCATTCTCGGGCGCGGCCTGCCCGAGCGGGGAGCGGGGCCGCCCGGCTCCGGGCGGGTCCAGCCGGTGGAGCGAGTCTCTAGTCGTCCCTGATGACGCCCGAGTCTAGCACGTCGGCGCCGGGGACCCCACCGATCGCCGGGCTTTCATTGCGATTCGCATTGGCCCTACCGGGTCAGTGCCAGACGCCGCGTGGCGCTACCGCCGGGCCACTCATATCGCACCAGGTAGAGCCCGGCGGGGACACCTGCCGCACGGCTCCAGACCGCCCCGTGCCGCCCGGCGGAAAGCGTCCCGCCCGCCAGCCTCGGCGACCCGCCGCCCGAGCACATCCAGCACCGTGAGACGCACCTGCGCCTCGCGCGGGAGCCAGAACGTGATCCGCGCTCGGACCGGAGCCAACGCTGGGTGCGACCGGCGCGAGCGCGAACCTCGAGCGGCGACGGCGGGCCGTTCGCGGTGATCGGGCCGAACGTCAGCTGGTTCCGCCACCGGAAAGCGTCGCGTTCAGCCGGTAGAAATACGAACGCCCGGCCTCGACCGACGCGTCCTCGACCACGTTCCCCTGCTCTCGAGGCGGGGGCGCTGCGTCGGGAGGCGGACCACGGTCCGGTCAGCGTCTCGGCGCGCTCGAGCGACGTGCCCGTCACGTGGGCATCGGGGCCGAAACCGCCAGCGGATCTACGACCTTCTCCCCGACCAGGTGGCCTCGAAGAGCGTGAGCAATGTGGCGGTCGGAAAGTCACCGTGATTGAGCAGGACGAAGATCGCGTTCGACCCGGGATCCGACACCGCCAGATCCAGCTTGCTGTCCCCGTTCAGATCGGCGATCGCCACCGTCGTGGGAGTGGCGCCCAGCGGGTACTCGTTCTCGGTCGTGAACGTGCCGTCCCCGTTTCCCAGCAGCACCGAGACCGAGTGGCCGTCGGAGTTCACGGCGGCGATGTCGGGACGGCCATCGCCGTTCAGATCGCCGATCGCGACCGAGTAGGGCCCGCTGCCGACGACGAGATCGGGGGCTGCGGAGAACGTTCCGTCTCCATGCCCGAGCCGCACCGAGACAGTGCCGGAGCCCGAGTTCGCCAGCGCAAGATCGAGGTGGCCGTCGGCGTCAGATGGTCGGCGATCGCGAGGCCGAGCGGTGAAGCCCCGGTCGCGAGGTCGGTCTTGGCTCCGAACGCGTTCCGTCCCCGTGGCCGGGAATGATCGACACGGTGTTCGCGTCGTAGTCGGTCACGGCCAGGTCGGGCTTGCTGTCCTCGTTCAGGTCCCCGATCGCAACCAGCCAGGGACCCGGCGCCGGTCGCGAGGTCCACCCGTGGCGCGAACAGTCCGGCGCCATCGCCCAACAGCACGGAACACGTGCTGGACATGAAGTTCACGGCCACCAGGTCGGGATGCGTGTCCCCGTTCAGATCCCCGATCGCCACCGAGCGCGGCCCATTGTCGGCGCGGAGTCGTGCTTGGCGGCGAACGTGCCGTCGCGTGCCCGGATCAGCACCGGAGAGCCAGATCGAGCTGGCCGCCGGCAGCACCACGTCCGGTTTTCCGTCGCCGTTGAGATCGCCGGCCGCCACCGTCCAGGGACCGTCGCCGGTCAGGTAGTCGGTGTGCGCGGCGAACGTGCCGTCACCATTGCCGAGCAGCGAGGAGGCCGGAGAAGTCGCCGAAGCTGGCGGAGACGAGATCCAGCCCGCCATCGCCGTTGAGATCCACGATCGCCACCGAATACGGCTCGGGCCGGGTCGGAAACGAGGCGAACGGCGGCACGAGAACAGCGGGCGGCGGCGTGCGCCTCGCCCGAGGCTGCGAGCGCCAGGGCAACGATGGCGATCAGGCGTGGTGAGCGGCGTCGCGGAGGCAGGGACACGGCCACGAGGTTACCACCGCCGCGCGGGACATCGGAGTGGTTTGATCACGGGGGAGCGCCCGAAAGGGCCTAGCTCCCCGCCGCCCCCGGCGTCTCCGGCACCGGCACGACCGGCGTTCCGTGCAGCTCGCGATGCAGCCCGCGCTTCCAGCTCCCGCGCCGCCACCCACGCCGACGATGACGAGCGTGGCGGACCATGCAGCTCAGCGCTGATCAGCCAGGCGATCCCGACCACGCCGCTCCCGGTCCAGTCGGGCACCCAGAAGGCGAGCGGGATGCGGAGCAGCGAGACGGCTCGCAGTAGATCCACGAGATCGCGCGCGTGTGTCCGGAGCCCAGGATCGCCTCGGTCACCACCACCTCGGCCCCGACGAACACCAGGCAGGTCGAGAGTACGCGCAGGTAGGGCGCCCCGACGCGATGCACCTCGGGATCGGCGGTGAAGAGACCGATGAACGCGCTGCGGGAACGCGATCAGCACCGCGCTCAGCACGAGCGCCAGGCCGACCACCCAGCGTACGCCGGTCCAGATCGCAAGGACGGCGCGCGCCGGCTGCTGCGCCCCAGGTTCTGCCCCACCAGCGCCGCGGCGGCGGTGCCGGATCGCGCCGCCGGCCATGAACTGGATGGCCTCGATGCGGTTCACGATCCCGACCGTCGCCATCGAGGCCGGGCCGAAGCGCGCGGCGGAGCGCGCGAACGCGACAGACCACCGAGAACAGCATGCCGATGATCGCCGCCGGGAGCCCGACCTCGCGCCATGCCGGCGATCCGCACCGGCGGCCCTCGGCGCGCGCGCGAGCGGAGCGCATGGCTGCCGCGCGCCGCCACCACCAGGTGGTGCCGGCCAGCATCGCGTACCGCGCCGCGACGGTCGCGCACGCCGCACCCGCCACGCCCATCCTGGGAACGGCCCGATGCCAGATCAGGAACGGAGCGAGCGCGCGCGTTGAGCGCCACCGAGTACATCGATGAGCAGCGGCGTACGTGTGCACCGGCCGAGGCGCATGATGCTGTCGCAGGTGAGCGCCATCATCGAGATCGGCAGCGCCAGCTCAGAACGATGGCGATAGTGCCCGCCCTGATCGGTAACGCCGGGGCGGCGCCCATCAGGGCGTAGATGTTGCGCGCGGCGAACAGCCCCGCGGGTGGTGGCAGATCAGCCCCAGCAGCGCCGGAGGCGCGACATGCCCTTGAACGCTGCCAGCTGCCCTGCGCGGTCGCGCTGCCCGGCCCCCAGGAGCTGGGCTCACGTAGGCGGTGACGCCGATGGTGAAGATGTCGTTGAGCGAGCAGATCCACCACACCACGAACATCGGACGACGTCACCGGCCGCCGTCGCGTCGACGCCCAGCGCGCTGCACCCCAGAGCGCGTCCACCCACTGGTAGGCGACGCGGAGCCCGAACGAGAAGAACGCCGGCACCGGGCGAGGCGGAGCAATACGCGCGGGATCGGCTGGGTGAGACCGGGCAGTGCCGGTGCGCTGTCGTTGAGGCGGGCGCGGAGGCCGCGGGGGCCATTCCGGCACTGATATCCGCAGGCGGCGCCCCGGCACCAAACGGCGCCCATCGGTGCCGCGTCGCGCGACGCCCAGTGCGGGCGATCTCGGCGCGGCCCGGGTCATCGGACCCTGCGGCGGCCCGTGACGCCGCGCGCGAGCCGCCGGATTGCGCTGTCCCTGCACGGTGCGCGTCCTGGACCGGGTCACCGGACTCGACACCTGAACCTGATTGCGAATCCGGCGCCATCTAACCTTCCGAACGCGAACCAGGAGGCACGTGGGATGCCTGTTCGTCACCACAAGGTGAAGACTCGGTCGTGGCGGTTCCGCACCGCGGGACCGGTCCGCCTGCTCACGTTCCGCGCAGCGGCAGCGCTGCTGATCGTGGCTCCGATCGCGACGCTGGTGCTGGTGGCCCGCCAGCCGGCGCGCCGCGATCCGCAGGCGGAGCTGATCGAGAAGGGACGGCGGATCTTCTTCAACGAAAACCTTCGGCGGCAACGGCCGCACCTGCGGCACTCAACGCCATCGCCAGGGAGGACAACTTCACCATCACGCCGGGCGTTCATCGCCACGCCGCCCAAGAACGACCCGCTGTTCGTGGCCGAGTTCGTCTCCTGGCGCTGGCGAAGAACTTCGAGAACCCGAAGTCTCATGCGCGAGTTCGGGCTGATCCTGAGAACCTGGACGGGTTCGGCGACCCGGACAACAAGTTCAGTGATGCGCGGCGTGCCGCACGTGCTCTCGCTCGCGACCCGGATCGACAGCCCCAGGGGCCACACTGGCTGGTCGGGCGACGGGTCGCCCGGAGACGGGTCGCCCAGGAGCTTTCGCCACTGGTGCTGGGGATCCAGCACTTCACCAAGACACTGAACCGCGTCCCCGGGGTCGACTTCCGGCTTCCCACCGACGAGGAGCTGGACGCGCTCGAGGCATTCCAGCGCCTGCTCGGCCGGAGCGCCGATCTCAACCTTTCCGCCGCTCTCGCTCATAGGGCACGGTCGCCCGTCGCGGCAGGAGCCGTTCGCGGACGACGAGGTCGGTGCGCGCAAAATCCTCTGCCACCGGAACGCCGGTTTGCGCCATCGCGGTGATCTCCTCGACAGCGCGCTTGGCAACGCGACCTAACACCGGGGTCGAGGACCCGCCTGATCAGCCGGCGCGGCTCACTAGCGGAACGCGGGTGCCGCGCGACGACGGGTTCGGGAACTCCGGGCGACAAGCATCGCTCCAACGTACCGCCGCCGCTGGTGGAGGCGGCCGACACCGGGCCGTTCTTCCACAACAACGCGATCGAGATCCATCGAGGGCGCGGTGGGTTCTACGACGGCGACTCGCGTTCAACAACTCTACCTCGCCGGACGAACCTCGCGTGCCCCTCGACCCGGAGCACACCAGCATCGAGCTGACGGCACTCAGGTCGTGGCGCGCGATCGCGGCGTTCCTGCGCGTGATCAACGCGCTTCGAGAACATCCGCCAGGCGACGGAGTCGCTGGAGGGCGCGCGCGGCTCTGGCTTTTCGATCGGGGAGCGCGGCCGCGCGCTGCTGGACCGAAGCCGCGCATCACGAGACCGGGGACGCCTCGACGGTGCTGAGCTGCGCCGGGCTCCATCCCCCCGACGCCGTGATCCAGCTTTCGAGGAAGCGCGGCGCTTTGATCGACCGCGCCCACGCGAGCATCTTTCAACCGCCGCGGGCGTGTGCGGGGAGGCCCTGTCGGCAGAAGCCCGCGCCACCGAAATTCTAATGCAGTGTAGGCCACCCCATGACCGAGAGACGAGTCGCAGCACGGCGGCTGGCGTGGATCCCAGTGTGCGGAAGCTGGCGCTGGTCGCCGGCTCGCGCGCGCCCAGAGGTCGACCGAGCAAAGTTCATCCTCGGATCGGGCTCTCCCCGGCGCGCCCGCAGAAGCAGACCTCGATCGGTACGGTGGAGAGCGTGAACCTGCGCGACCTAATGGTCACCGCGTCTCGGAGACGGGGGTCGTGCGCACCGTCCGGCCTCACGCCGCGCACGCACATCTGGCTCGATCGCAGCAAGCTCAAGCTCGCCTAATCTCGAAGGCGGCCCCGGCGATCTGCAGCCCGGGGCGGCGCGTCGAGATCAAGTTCGAGAACTCCGGTCCTGCGCCAGGTGGCGGACTGGCGAAGGTGAGATCACGCAGTCCATGAAGGCCGCGGCCCGCGGCCGCAGCCAGAGCCGCGGATCGAATAGGCAGCTATTTGGGATCCAGCTCCCGAAGCATTCCGAGCACCGGCTGCCACACGACGTCGAGCGAGATCGAGGCCATCGTCGTTGTCGCTGGGGAGCCCGCCCAGCCACACCGGGCGCTCGTGGCAGTCGCTGAAGAACGGCCGCGGTCGCCCGACGTGTAGCGCGTGCGTGAGTGGTCGTTGCGCGACTTCTCGAGCAGCGAGCCGAGCGTCCAGGTGCCGAAGTGCCGCTTCCACTCCCGGTCGATCTCCCCGCGCGTTGCGGGTCCGAGTCCTTGAGGCCCGGCGGCGTAGCAGCCGGTACTGCGTGGCAGTCCCCGGTCGGCCCGGAAGTCGGTGAACACCACGCGCGCGTAGCCTCGACCTTGTCGGAGATGAGGCCGACAGCGTTCGACTCGCTGCCGGACGTCCAGCACCTCCGAGGTCGTAGCTGCACGCTGACCGAGCGCTCGCGCTCGACCGCGTGGAACTCCTGCTCCACGAAGCGCCTGCGGCCGCGCCCCCGAGGTGTCCCGGATCCGCCTCGCCGCCGGTAGACGCGCTGGCGCACGTCGCACGGTGCTGGTGCGTCGAGCGCAGGCCATACACCCGGCCCGGTCACCACCTCGTCGGCGCCCAGCCTTCGTCCGATGCGCAGTCGCCGCGGTCGCGGTCGATCCGGTCCAGTCTCGGCTCACGGTGATGTTCACGATACACCTGGGCCCGGGATCCGACCAGGCGCGTGAACCCTCGAACTCGCCCGGCGTCACGTGACGCGACACCCGGTCGAACGTGCGGTCGGCGAGCTGGCGCGAGAGACCGGGCACGTCGACCTGGTCCGCGAGCGGCAGGATCGCCACCCGCGCGGTGGCCTCCGTCGTGCGCCTGCTCCATGCGCTGGCGACGACGTCGCGATAGCCGGGCGCGTAGCGCTGGCACGCCGCGGAACTCCATCCACGCCCGCTTCGGGCGCGCTGGGCCAGCGCGTGCTCGGCGGCCGCGTAGTGGATGCCCGCGGCCCCCAGGCGGATCGCGCTCTCGCTGCGATCGAACGCCGCGTCCGGCGGCAGGGTGAAACCGTGCGCCGCCGCCTCGGTGCGCAGCGCCGACAGTTCGAGCACCTGCTCGGCGGCGGCCAGCGTGTCGACCTCGGCAATCGATAGGATGCGCGCCTTGCGGTCGTCCACCATGCGCGTGGCGGCGCGGCGGTGTACGCTGCGCGCGCCGCGCGTCGTTCGGCTTCTTGCTCACGGCCTTGAGCGCGTGCTGATACGCCGCTGCCAGATTCCCGGCGGCAAGTTCCTGCCTCGCTCTGATGCGGCGAGCTTGCCGGCACTCGCGCAACTGAGCGCAGCAGGGCGACGACGGGGAGCAGGCGCATCCGAGCGAGAGACGCAATGGCGGCACTCCCACGGCCGATCGGGGCCGGTCCGACTCTGGTGGCGGGCGCGCGGGGAGAACACGCCGTCCGGGACGTCGGCTCGCCAGTATAGACAGACGCGGGCGGCGGTGTCGCGTCAGGACGATGCAAGATCGGTTCTGGCGGCCTCGACCGCGGCGGTTGCCCGATCTGGCGTCTCGTCGCGTTGGAACGCCGCGCGCGCCACGCAGCTCGGCGTGGAGATCCGACGAGGGCGTGGAACACCATGCTGGCCATGAGCGAGCCGGTGACGAGATAGACCCTGCTCATGAACAACCCCACCAGCGTGGTCAACGCGATGCGCGCGGCCCTGGTAGGCGTGGCCGAGGCCGAAGATCACCCCCGCGATCAGCACCGAAGGAACCAGCGGCAGCCAGGTGCTCAGATACCAGAGCAGGTAGCCGCGGTAGAGCAGCTCCTCGCAGATGCCGGCGGTGATCGACAACCCGGTTGAACCAGCGCGTCTCCTCGTCGCTGTGCGGCATCATGCGCTCGATGTTCCGAAGCTGGTGCGTCTCAACCTCCCCACCGCCCTTCATCGTCCCCGTAAGCGCCCTGCGCCGCTGGATGAGCACGTAGATGACGACGGTCGCGAGCCCGACCGAGACCCTGACCGGGCCCCACGTGAAGCGCGGGACCAGGCCGATCGCGCTCCACGAGTCGGGCCTGCCAGCATCCAGCAGCGCGAGGGTGTGAGGGCGGTCAGGGTCCACTGATGGCGATCCCCTGCCGGTAGAGCCACAGCGCACGCGTGGCACGTCGGCGGGCTCGGCCCTCGACCAGGCGCCGGTAGCCGAACCAGGCGGAGCGCAGCGGAAACAGCACCGCGAGCACGACGGCGAGAAGGTGATCGAGCGCGATCGGCACCGCGGCACGATACACGAGGGGCTGGATCCAGATTTAACTGGACCCCAGGCTGCCCGTGCTCGCCGATGGTCGCCGCGCCCGCCGAGCGCCTAGGCGGCTGGCCTTCGAGCCGCTGCTCCAGCTCCAGCAGCCGCGCCTCGTGCGGGCCGACCGCGAGCCCGGTCCGCGACCTCGCGCTGCGCCTCGTCGCTGCGTGGCCCGTCACCTGGTAGCGTGGCAGCGAGCAGCACTGTGTGGGCGCCGGTCTGGCACGTGGATTGAGCGATGCGCGCGCGGCTCGAAAGTCCGCGCCAGCGCCCGCTCGAACGCCCCGCGCCCGCTGGCGACGAAGGCCCGCGCGAGCAGCTCGGCACTGGTAGGGCTCGCCGGCGCCGATGCGCCACACCAGCTGCGAGTCGCGCGCTCGGCGTGGAGCGCCTGCGCGCAGCGACGCGCTCGGCGGGCTTCCGGGCCGCCTCCTCCTGCGCGCTCCAGGTTCCCGGAGCCGGAACAGCAGATCCGGGTCGTCGGGCCCGCTAAGGCGAGTCCTTCGGCGACTCGACGCCTCGCAGCGGGCGAAGTCGCGCGCCTCGAGCGCCCGCGTCGAACTCGCGCGTCACTGCCGCCCACGCGCGCGTGGCCGCGGCAGTGCGCGCGGCTGCGGGCGTGCGCGCGATCGTGCCGCGCCCAGCGCCGCCGCTCCGCCGGCCGAAGCGCCTGGCCGAATCGACCAGCCTGGCCTGAGATCCGCCATGTACGGATCCAGCTCGCGGCGCGGCGCGTCGCACCCTCCGCGCAAGCGTCGCGAGGCGCCGCCGCCCGCGACATGCCCGGGATCGTAGCGCTCGAGCGAAAGCGCGTCGCGCTCGGCGGCGTGGCCCAGGCGTCGCGCTCGCCGCGCGCAGGCAGGTCGAGCGGGGCGCGGAACTCCACCCGGCCGTTGACCGTCGGTGTTACTTGGGGCGGTACTCCCGCGGCGCCACCTGACTCGATCGGCCCCAGGTAGAGCGCGAACAGGTCGGAGGGTCGGGTGAAGCCGACGCGGGCGAGATCGGCGCGCGCGAGCGAGTCGCCTCAACACGCGCTCGAGCCGGGCGCGCGGTGGGGAATGCACCCGAGCGCTTCCACACCACCAGGAAATCCAGGTTCTGCTTGTACACCTCGGCGCCCGGGAACGCTGCCTCCAGCGGTGCCGAGCAGCGAGGCGAGCGCTCGCCCGCGACATGTCGTAGCCGTGCAGCCACTGGCAGAAAGCCCTCGGGCGAGAGCGAGCGCACCAGCCGGTAGAACTCGGCGGTGAACAGGTTGTTGATGCCGGCGATCCAGGGATTCGAGGGCTCGGAGATGATGACGTCGTACGTGTTGCGCGCGTGTAGGCGAGGTGCGTGCGCCCGTCCTCGAACCGCACTCCGCGTGCGCGCGGGTCGTTGTAGTCGTGGCCGTTGAGATCGGCGAAGAAACGCCCCGCCATCACCACCTGGGCCTCGATCTCGACAGTCTCCACCTCCGGCACCGGGTGCGTGAGCACCCGGATGGGTGGTGAGTCCGGAGCCGTAGCCGATCACCAGCACGCGTCGCGCCGAGTCGGCGAGCATCATCGGGATCTGGCCCAGCAGCACCTCGGTGGGATCGCCGCTCGATGCGTCCACCTTGCCGTTGATCACCAGCTGGCGCTGGTCCCAGCGCGTCACCACCGCCACCGTGGCGGTGCGCCCTTCGGCCAGCGACAGCATGCGGAACGGGCCCGACTTGGGGCCGACGATCGAGGGCGGCGGGCCCAGGCCGCGGTCGATGTCGCGCAGCAGGCTCACCACACCGTAGTTGAGCCGAACAGATCGGGACGCCGGCGTCGCGAGGCGGACGCCGGTCGCGACCAGCGCGAGCGTCGCCGCGACGATCCCGATGCGGGCAGGCAACGGCCCGGGGCGAGCAGCGTGAGTGAGGCGCCCAGCGCCACGCGCGTCCACGCGGCGGCGTCCAGGGTGCGGATCGATCCCAGCGTCGGGAGCAGGAAGAGCCCTGCGCCCGGCCGCGCCGATGCACGGTGCCGACGGTGTTGATGGCGTAGGCGTTCCCGGATCGCGTGCCTGCCGCCCTCCTCGGCGCGGTGGAGAGCGCGCGCCGCGAGCGGGAACACGATCCCGAGGCAGGCGGCCGGCAGCAGCACCAGCGCCACCAGCCCGATGCTCGCCGGCGAGGATCGCCTGTGGGTTGCGCTCGCGCGCCACGAGCAGCGCCCGCAACAGGTCCGGGATGCTGGTGGAGGCAGCTGCCGTCCCCGCCAGCGCCGCGATCCCGGTGGCGTCCAGCGCCACCGCCAGCGCCTGAGCGGGTTCGCGCGAGACGCTGGAGCAGAGCCGGCGAGCAGCGAGCCGATACCGAGACCGGCCAGGAACGTGGCGAGGATGATGGCGAACGAGTAGACCGACGAGCCGAGCAGCGTTGCGAGTGCCGCCGCGTCCAGCCCAGCTCGTAGACCATCGAGAGCGCGCCCGAGAGCGCGAAGGCCGCGAGCACGAGCCGGCCGTTGGAGCGGCGTGAGCACGGGCTCGACGAATGCCCGCGGGCGCTCCACACCCCGCGCCGGCTTGCGCTGCGCTCGGGCTGCGGCGGTGGTGCGCGCTCGCCGGAGCGGCCGGCGTCGCGACCAAGGCGGGCACGGCCAGCCGCGCCGGCCCGAGGAGCAGGAATACCGCGATCGCGAGATCCAATGCCGCCGCCACCTGCAGCGTGGCCAGGTTCCCGTTCGCGGGCAGCAGCCAGAACCCGGCCACGGCGGTCCGACCACGGCGCCCACCGTGTTGACGCCGTAGAGCATGGCGACCCGCGTACCGTGGGCGCCGCCGCGGCGTCAGATCCTCGACCAGGAGCGGCAGGGTGGCTCCCATCGCGAACGTGGGCACCATCAGCAGCAGCAGCGAGGTCGCGAAGCGCACCGCGAACGGCAACGCGTGCGCCACCTCTTCGTAGTCGTGGGCGAGCCGGTACAGTCCTCGGTCGCGCGAAGAATGAGCGGCGAAAGCAGCGCGAACGCCGCCACCGCGATCTCGAGCAGGGCGTAGAGACGAAGCGAGACGCTCCACGCGTCGCGCCAGGCGCGCGGCGGCGAGGCTCCTGAGCCCTAAGCCCTCTACAGGCGGTGACCACCGCCGTCACCGCCTCGGCGCTCCCGCCCAGGTGGAGCGCCAGCATGCGCGACCACAACCATCTCGAGGCTCAACCCCGCGAACCCAGAGACGAAGAAGCATGCGGGAACGAGAATCGGTGCGGCGGCGGTCGTGGGCGGCGAGGACATGGCGCGCGAGTCTGGCACGGGCAGGGTGCGGGCGCACGAGCGTGAACGCAGGGCGTCGCCCTGCCGGCTCGGGCGAGCGCGCCGCGCATGCGAACGCGGCCGGCCTGAACGTGAGCACCGCCGCGCCCGAGCGGCGGCCCCCGCGATTACCAGGCCCCGAGCCGATCCGCGATCTGCACCGGCGCCCGGCCCGGCCCGATCGTGATCTGCCCGGTCCCTGGAGCGGGACCGGCGGAACCAGCGCTGTCCGGCGCCCGCCAGCTCCGTCCTCGTCGAGGTACGAGATCACCCAGCAGCGACTCGACCTCGACGGTGCCGTGTAGCCAATCCCGGCCCGGTCCGGCGGGCTTCGACCGCGCGGCCGATCAGACGCGCGGCGACCGGCCACGAGTGAAGGTGGCCGGAGACCGCGATGACCAGGATCAGGGTCTTTCCCGACATGCTGTCCTCCTTCCCGGTCGGACGCTGGGCGGCATCGGGGCCGGTACCGTTGGGGTGGTTTCAACTGCAGTGAGCGACGCGTGGACGCATAGGCACCGTGCGTGCCACTCTGGCGCGCGCACGCGGCAGTCGCGGCGATCCCCGTGGCATCGGCGCGAGTTGTGGCGTCCGAGCGGCGCGTGTGCTCCTGTTGCGCACGCGCTCCGCCGGAAACGCGTCTTTCGCAGTTCCTGGGATTCGCGGCGGCCCCGGTGCAGGCAAGGGCGCTCGCAGCCGCTGCGGGGGCGGGTAAACACGCGATGCGTCGTTTTTCGCAGGAATTGCGATTCCATCCGTTGTGCATCGGCTCCGCCCGGATTAGCCTCGTCGCCCAGGTCCCGGGCCGCCGGGCGCCGCCCCTGAAAGTGGCGCTGATCCGCGGCCCCGGCAGGCGGGTCAGCGGATGCCGGTCCTCACGATCACAAGAGACGGCGCCCAGCGGGTGGTGGGGTGGGTCGACGGTTGCATCGGAATCGGTCGCGACGCCGCAACCACGTGGAGCTTCCGGATGCGCGCGTCGGGCGCTGGCACGCGGCGATCTTCGAGGAGCGGCCCCTCCTATCGTCTGCGCGACCTCGGTAGTGCGCGGGACCACGGTCGCCGGGAAGCGCATCAGTCGCACGTCCTGCGCGAGGGAGACGAGATCGGCGTCGGCCCGTTCCACCTCGCCTACTCCGGGCGATGCCGGCGCTAAGCCGGCCCCCGGGTGGCCACGCGCTCGCATCCAGTCTGGCGCGGCCGCCCTCGGCCCGATCGGCAGGTGCAGGAACGAACGCTGTCGGGCCGGATCGGCGGGAGTCCGCCGCGGAGCCCGAGCCGACGGCTCGCGCCCTTCGCCGCGGGCGCTGTTCGAGGCGATCCAGTCGGTGGCGGCGCGGCTCGATCTCCGACGGGCTGCTCGAAGTGCCTGCTCGAGCAGGTGGACCGGCTCGCGGCACCGAGCGTGAGCTTCGCCGCACTGATCGGCGACGACCGCTCGCTCGATATCCGCCAGCGGCGCTCGCGCCTGGACTCGAGCCCAGCCCGAAGGGTGTGCGGGTGAGCCAGTCGGTCATCGATCGCACCCTCGAGTCCGGAAAGCCGCTCCTGGCTTCCAAGCAGCTGGGACCCAGCAAGAGCATGAGTGAGCTGGGAATCTCAGCGGCGCTTGGCCTCCCGCTGGTCGCCCAGGGCAGCCACGGGGGCTCATCTATGGAGACTGGCGCCAGTGGGACAAACACTTGCCGGATGAGGAGCAGATGGAGTGGCTGGCGGCGCTCGCGCTTCATGCCGGGACCGCGTTCGAGAACGCGCTCCACTATCAGCGGCTCCAGGGCCGGAAGGGCGCGCCTCGAGCAGTCGCAGCTCGCCCTCACGCGAGATCGTCGGGATGAGCCACGACGCCGCACGCTGCTCGACCACGTGGATCTCTGCGCCGAAAGGGATTTCGACGCGCTGATCCACGGCCCACCGGGACCGGCAAGGAGCTGGTCGCGCGCCGGCTCCACGAAAAATCCGCGCGCCGCGATGGCCCCGTTCGTCGCGCGTCAACTGGCGCCAGCATCCCCAGGAGCTGTTCGAGAGCGAAATGTTCCGGATCACATCCGCGGCGCCTTCACGGGCGCCAATACCTCCAGCTCGGGCGCTTCCAGGAGGCCCACCGCGGCACGCTGTTCCTGGACGAGCTGGGGCGAGCTGGCGACGGATCACCAGGCCCGGCTGCCCGCGTGCTCGATGAGCGCAAGGTTTCGCCGATCGGCGGGCAGCCGGTGTCGGTGGATGTGCAGGGTCATCGCCGCGACCAATCGTGATCTCGACCAGGCGGTCGAAGACGGTGCGTGTCGGTCCGACCTGTTCAACCGCCTCGGGATCCGATTCTCCACCACGCCTGCCTGCTGATCGGCCACGAGACTATTCCGATTCTCGCCTACTACCTGCTCGACCGCCTGGCCCAGGGCGAGGGTTGTCGCGCACATCTCGGCCGAGGCGATGGAGTACACTGATGCAGCATCGCCTGGCGGGCAACGTCCGGGAGCTGCGGCGGCTCCTGCGCAACGCGCTCGTCCACTGCGGCGCACGGATCGAGCTTGGCGGGACCTCGAGCGTGACCCCGGTTCGGCACGTGGGGGCCCGGGGGACCGTCGCTGGGCAGGTCGAGGAGGACCAGCATCCGCAAGGTGCTGCGGGCGTACCGGCGGTCTGCCAGGGTGCCGCCGCCCGGGTCCTGGGAGTCTCGCCCAACACGCTCAAATCCAAGATGGACCGCTACCGGATCTCCGCGCGATGACTTCCGGCCCTGATCACGGCGCGCCGCCCACGCTGCGCATCAGCCAGATCATCTGGGGCGGACTTATGTTCGCCCCGATCATGACTGCGTGATGGCGTACGTTCTGCGACCGGGCGATCTGGCGGTCAGCTCACGACTTCTCGGACTCGCTCTCGCTCGGGCTTTCGGTCGCGGCCCCTGGAGCCATCCGTCGCCGGATTCGTGGTTCCGGCCGTGATCGCGGCGGGCATGAAGCGCACGCTGTCGCAGTCGGGGCCGCCCGACGCCATGCGGCGCGCAGCCGCCGAGCAGACGGTGATGATCGTACGTGGCGCGCACTTCGAGTCGGTGGCGATCTTCGGGTTCGTGCTGGCGCCGCGCGGCGCCCTGGCCTCGCAGATGATCCCGTTCGCCGTGGTCTCCCTTCACGCTGCTGGCGCTCTTCTTCCCCACCCGCCGAACGCCTCGCCCAGCCGTTTGAAGACTGACGCGGGCGAAGACTGACCGCCGCCGATTCCTCCTTACCGACGCAGCGCCGCCGGTGCTACCCTGCCCGCCTCACGCATTTCCCCTCCCACCGCAGCCAGAGGAAGCACCACAACTGAACGAAGTACAAC
>ERZ1370068.8371-contig-7230_pt1 | contig 46577 bp, 76 predicted proteins | sample MGYA00561227_ERZ1370068 | MGnify/ENA primary metagenome ERZ1370068 (study PRJEB38410, sample SAMEA6850437) | metagenome | study: Metagenomic assessment of the ecological functions of the soil: analysis of the soil microbiota associated with the... | reverse complement strand
CAGCTTCCACGAACATGAGCTCGGACGAGCTTGGCGAGCATGGATTCGCGCGCCCGGCCTGCGAAGCCGCAGCGATTCGCGCACGCCTAACCGCAACAGCTCACGCAGCAGCGCAGGCGCTCGACCGTCGCCGATCGGGATGCGCAGCACGCGCGGCAGGGCTTCAAGCAGCGGGACGGCACATGCTGCGGCTGCAGGCGAGATAGCCGCAGACAAGGCGCGTGACCGCGCCACCGCCGCCATGACGCATCTCGATGTAGTCGGCGTCGGATGCGCCATCCGGCACGTGACCAGAGTGCCGGAATCCGCGGGTGTGATGCGCAGGTCGCTACCCATCAAGTGCTTATCATCCCTTGCGGAACAAGACCAGATCCCCGGTGGCCACATCGAGCACTTCCCGCCGCTCGGCCAGCCGCACCTTGCAAGCGCCTTCGGCAAGGAAGTGGAAGTACACACCACGTGTTCGGCCCCGGCCAGTCGCTCCTTGACACTCGTCCAGGCCGTAATTTCCCCTGGATGCACCACGGCGCAGTGAACTCCCGCGTTGAGGTAGACGGCGCCTTCGAGGCTCACCGACTTGAGAACACCTGACAGCGTATCCATGGGGTTTCGGCCAAGAACTGCGGAGTGTCGGCCAACACGCAGGGCGCGGGGGCGTCGATACTAGCAACGCTTCCCCAGTAGCGGGACAATTTTGTGCACGCCTTCACCATCACCCACTGATAAGGACCACCAACATGACCGAATCCACCGGGAAGGCTTACAAGGGCAGCTGCTTTTGTGGTGCCGTTCAGCTCACCGTCACCGGCGAGCCCGCCGCGATGGGCTATTGTCATTGCGAGTCGTGCCGTAGCTGGTCTGCAGGACCCGTCAATGCTTTCACGCTATGGAAGCCAGATGCTGTGCGGATTACGCAGGGAGCGGACAACATCGGCGTCTACAACAAGAACGCCAAAGAGTTACCGCAAGTGGTGCAAGACCTGTGGCGGTCACCTCTTTACCGAGCACCCTCTTTGGGGACTCACCGACGTTTACGCCGCGACCATTTCCGACTTTCCGTACCAGCCCGGCGTGCATGTCCAGCTATCAGGAGACGAAGCTGCGAATCAAGGATGGCCTCCCGAAGATGAAGGACGTCCCCAAGGAAATGGGCGGCTCAGGCATCACCCTGCCGGAGTAACGCGCCGTGATCCAACGAACGGGCTGCACGCCAGCCCGCCGTTGGCTCAAGGTTCGTGAGAGTCACCGCACGCTCGATGACGAGCCACGGCTATCCCTTTGACTCGCGTGTCGGTCGCGATCCAATTCAGCTCCCAGGTCTTGCCTCCATCATCGGAGAACGCCTGTTCAAATCGACACACGTCGGGACTGGCGCAGGAAATCACGAATCGCACATAGATTGCCCGGCCGTTCAGCGTCTCCTGGCTGAAAAACTCACCACGTCCATTCTTGAATTCGCCGACGGTCGGTTGAGTCGGGGTGCCGGCGCTGCTATTGGCGAAATTGAGACTCCATTGGTGCGATTCAGGGTTGTAGAGACGCAGGGATAGCCCTTCGATACGGCCCGAGGGGCCCTCGATATTGAGCTCAACGAGATTCGCGCGCCCATTCCAGATCTTTCCGCACGACGGAGGTGCCCTCGAGACTCGACCCAGGTCGTGGAGCCAGTTAATGGATGCAGCAGGCGGCGGACGTGAGTTTTCCAGGTACCGATCTCGAAATCGGAAATCATGTTGGCCGTCTCGTGGTGCGCGAACCTGCTGCGCGGTTGCAGCCGTTGCATCTGATTTCTGTTGGGAGAGTGCCTGGAGTGGCGAGAGGCGCAAGTAGGGCCATAGAGGAGAGCAGGTGCGAGCCGGGTTGAAGCACGTTCATTGCTGTCTTCCATACCTGAAGTGGGCGCGAAGATTGCGCCAACCTTGAAGTCTGATACGAAAACCCTCGACGCACTCCGCCGCTTTCGGACGCGAAGGGCGCCTTGAGGACAGCTCGCGCGTCCCTTCAATCCTCGGCCAGCATTCGCAGTCGCGCCTTGAACTCAGGTGTGCCCACGGTGTAGTGCCGCGTCGCCCATGCGCGGTCACCGCGCAGCGCAAAGCCGACCGTGCTCGCGGGCGCGCCACTTTGCTTCCATGCGATGAAGCGGGCGCGGGCGCGATAGTGCTCGTAGAGACGCAGAAACTCAGCGAGATAGATCCGCGCCAGGCGCGGTGAACCGGCGATCTGGAGCAGGTTTCTCGTCATTCTTGAACACTGAGTTGCCACTCATGTTAGCCGAACCTGTGAGATATCGTGGGCGTATCAGTCCCGGCATCGATCACGATGAACTTGTGATGGATGATGACCGGGGAAATGGTGGCGGATTCTCACCGGGAAGATGTTCATCTCACGCACGAAACCGGGTGGTACGTTGTTGGCGCTGAAGAACTGCGCCCCGATCGTGTCCTTCACCGTGCGCGAGCGATGATAGATCTCGAGTGCAGCCAGCTGGTCTGCCGGAATATTCCCGGCTGCAGTCGGGTGAAGCGTCGGCTCCGTATTCGCGATGCGATTGACCAGCCGAACATCATCTTGCCGCCGTCGCCCACGCGCGAAACAGGCATCGCGCAGGAGCTTGTCGGTCGGCGTGAACAGGCAGAACACCACCGAGCTCTTTGCGCCATGCACTGCCTCGCACGATCGTCTGATCGGAATCGCTGTCATCGCCGGGATTGCCGGGTTCCGGCGAAAAGAACGCGCGGATGCCCGCATCACCGAGTGAAACCGTGTTGGACCAACCGCACCGGTCTTGGTGCGCGCCAGAGCAGGATTCGGTTTCAGCTTCTGAAGCGCGCGAGTAAAGCGTTGCAAGGTTCCCTGGCGAATCGAAGGTATGGACGAGATTCGCCTGCTGGTCAAACCCTCGGTCGTGTAGTTCGCCGAGCCGCAGGTCAGCGCCGTTTCGCCTCGGCCTGAGTCGCAGTCGAAAGCTTCTTACCACGCACCAGGTACTTGTTGTGCATGATGTTGGCCTTGGTGCGCGGAAAAAGCTCACCTTGTCGAGAGTGTCGATTGCCTCCTGATTCGGGTTCGGTTTCGGATCGCCGTTTTCATCCTTCTCGATCTTGGCGTCGTAGACCAGGCCGATCTTGTCGGTGTCCATGCGACTCTTGAGCGCAGGAACGATCCAGAGTTTGTCAGTGAGATGGTAGAGTGGCGCCGATCGTCGAGATCGGCATCGGCGGTACTTCGGATGAAGGAGGATCGGCTTCTCCATGCCGTTGGCGAGCCAGGTGCGCAGCTCCTTCGCCTGTGCGGCAGTGGGCTTGACGCCACTCTGCAGCCCCATGGCCGGTGCACTTGCGCCGAGAACGCCTGCGAAGACATGACGGCGCGGTTGAACCACGTGCCGATATCCATTTCGACGTGAGGCGGCAGGGCGATAGTGACCGAGGATGCAGCAGCGGGAACGAGCGCATGGTTGGTCTTGGTGCCGCAGACCGGAGTCACCTCGTAACCGAGAGTGTCGCCGGCGCTTGAGCCATCGAGGCGCGCATCCCACCACATGAATTTCTGAATCGGCGCTTCATTCGCGAAGGGAAATCCGGCTGACCCTCGGCGGGCGGACCGTCGAATGACAGGCGATTCTGGCAGCCAGTCTGAAGTGGCGACTACGCCGGTCTGCAGATTCTTGAATCCCGGTTCGCCGGACCGCGAAGCCCAGAAAGTCGTTGCGTGTTGCGCCATCGGGCCAGTCCATGGCGAGCAGCACGAGCGATGGAGACAGATAGGCCCTGACATCCACGGTAGCCATCGAAATCCCTCCCTAACCGAGGCTCCTGTGGATACCTGTGCGACGAACCGTATTCAATCGCACCGAGTAGTGCTGGTCGCTCTCCAGAAGTCCGTCTTTCGACGCCCCGGTCCGGATCCGCGACGTTCTTGACCGCCGAAATCCCGGCTTGGAAGGCCGCTGTCCCGCGCGCGCCGCCGGTCACTACGCCGGTCGCTATGGTGTCGAAGTGACATCGGCAGCCCTGGATTCGAGCATTCCGGCAAGGGCAACTGGGGGCTTCCGCGGACAAAACCCGCTTTTCACGCAACGCCATCGCTGCCGGGCAGACATAGTCGCCGCTGATCACGGAGCCCGGCACGATGGAAACGGCGTGCCACGGGTTGGTGATCCGTTGGCTGCGCTGCACCTCGGCCCGAGATCTGGGATCGGAGACGGATCTCGATACACCGCCGCGATCAGGCGGTCTGACCAGTCAGTCCTCATGGGCAATCTCGCGTCGTTAATTTTTTGTGAACCCGAAAGATAGGCCACGCGAGTTAAGAAATAAAGACTAGTCACCCCCTTTAGATAAGATCCGCGCCGCCGAAGATCTGTCCTACAAGATGCCTCCGCCCCATTCGAACCCGGCGCGCCCGCTCACGGCGCGCTCGCCCCGCTGCACTACAGGCCCTTCGCGCTGGTGTGGTTGGCCACACTCCTGGGAAATATCGCGCTTTGGATGCGGGACGTTGCCTCCGGGTGGCTCATGACGTCTCTCGATCCGCGCCCGGGCATGGTGGCGCTCATCCAGGCGGCGAGTTAGTTTGCCCGTGGCGCTCTTCGTGCTGCCTGCGGGTGTGTGTGGCCGATGTTTTCGATCGACGAACTGTCATTGTCGCAGCGCAACTCCTGCTGTGCGGAGTTGGGATCGCCCTCGGGGTACTGACACACCTCGGGCTGCTGCACCCATGGGGCCTGATCGCCCCTGTGCCTGCTCGGCGGCATCGTCGCAGCGTTCGCGCAGCCGGCCTGGCAAGCGATCCTTCCCGAGGTATTGCCGGCCGCGGAACTGCCGCGTGGTATGGCGCTTTACAACCTCGGATTCAACATTGCGCGCGTGATCGGGCCGGCGGCCGCAGGGGCGATCATTGCGGCGAGTGGCATCGTGGGCGCATACGCCGCGAATGTGGTTCTCTTCATGATCGGCGCGGTCGTGCTCGCGTCGTGGAAGCATGAACCCGATCGCCATGACCGAAGCTCCGAGCCGATGTTGAGTGCACTGGCCACCGGTGCACGCTTCGTGCGCGAAGTGCGGACCTGAGGCGCGTGCTGATGCGCGCGCCACTCTTCTTTCTGTGCTTCAGTTCCTACTGGGCACTGCTGCCTTTGCTCGCGCGCGAGCAGCTGCACGGCAGCCCCTCGTATTACGGCGCACTGTTGGGATGTCTCGGTGCCGGCGCGATCATCAGGGCGTTCGTGATGCCGCGACTGAGAGGGCACTTGGGCGGCGGCAAGCTGGTGAGAATCGGAAGCCTGGTCTCCGCCGCGACAACAATAGATACTGGCGATCACCAACAATCAGCTGGTCGCGGCGGCAGCGGCAGTCCTTGCGGGACGGCGTGGATGACAGTGGTCACCACCTTCCCGCTCGCTTGCCAGGCACTACTGCCAGATTGGGTGCGTGCTCGCGGCATGGCGTTCTACCTGCTCGCGTTTTATGGATCACTGTCGGTAGGAAGCGTGATCTGGGGACAAGTGGCTCACGTATCGAGTCTGCGTACTGCGCTTATTGTCTCCGCAGTGCTGGGCGGCATTCTGGCGGTCGCCGCCCGAACGCCTGCCGTGGCCTGGCGAATCAGTTAGTCGCGAGGCGCCGTCCTGACGCCACACGCTGCGCGAGTTTCGCCGGGTGCGGTCTCGATCAGGAACATCGACAGCAGGCCGCCGACCAGCGCGCAGCCCAGTTGCATCAGTATCGGCGCGGCAAGCGAGGTACGGTCGGCTATGGGGCCGGCGATGGCCGAGAATCCGAAGCCACCCGCGATCTCTCCAATACCCACGACCAGGCCCATGGCCGTTGCGACGTGTCGCGGCGAAGTGCTTCTGCGGGAATCGTACCCATGAACAGCGGGAACACTCCCGAAGCCAGCCATCCCACGGCGATGAGAGCGCCGAGAACCGGCAGCGGACCCGAATAGTAGAGCGCCGCGAGTGGACACACGGCGCCGAGGAAGGAGAAACCGATCATGATCGGCTTGCGGCCGAAGCGATCCGAGAGCGCCGGTACGACGAATGCTCCGAGCGCGGCGCATACGCCGAGCACGCTCATCAGAACGCTCATCTGCGAAGGGCTGAAGTGCCGGTAGTTGGTGTAGAAGATCGGCAGAAATGCCCACGCCAGGATCATCCACGGCACCATGAAGACACTGATCAGCACGCACAGCCAGACGTTACGTACGCGCAGCAGTTGGACGATCCCCAGGTGCGATGCCGAGGCACTCGCCACATTTGGTCCAGCGGGCGCCCGCGGTGGCTCGCGCACGTATTTGGCAATCAGCAGGGCGCAGATCAGGCCTGGGATGCCGGCGATGAAGAAGGACAGGCGCCAGTTGTAGTGCTCGGCAATCGCTACCAGGATCAGTGGCGCCGCGAACGATCCCAGCAGGTTGCTGAAGAAGTTCTGCATCACGCCCATGTTGAATCCGCGCCGTTCCTCGCTCGAGACCGCCATCAGGATCGTCATGGCGACCGGGAGGAACGGTCCTCGGCGAGGCCCATCAACAGGCGCGATGCCAGGAGCACGCCAAACGACTGGGCGATACCCGACAGGAACGAGCACAGGGAGAACGAGAGCACTGACACGAGCAGGAACGGCTTACGTATCCCGAGACGATCCGACCATGCTCCAAAAAATAGGCGGACAGCGCCCAGGTGACTGAGAGCGCCGATCCCAGCAGGCCGATCTGCGTGTTGTTGAGCTCTTGAGCTCCGCCGCAATGAAGGGGCTGAGATAGCCGGCCGCGTTGCGATCGAAGAAAACGAATCCGAAAGTGAGGCAGAGTAAGAACAGCACCCCGGTCTCGTACGAAAACACCCGACCGCGTGCGTTCATTGGATGCAATCCCGCATGGTTCACTCCCCGGTTTCGTGCTGCGAAGTATGCAGACGGCCGAGGCCGCCGGATAGACTGAAAGGGAAGTGAAAGCCGCTACGGGGTAACTTCGAGCGTCACTTTCTTCAGATCCACGGAATTCGGCCCGGCCATGATCTCGAAAGCGCCGGGCTCGACGACATATTTCATATCCTTGTCCCAGAGTGCTAGAGCCTCGCGCCCGATCGTGAAGCGGATTGTCGTCGCAGCGCCCGGGGCAAGCGGCACCCGCTGGAAACCGCGCAGTTTCTTGACGGGCTGCGTGACCGAGCTGACCAGATCGCGAACGTAAAGCTGTACGACTTCATCGCCGGCAATCTTTCCGGTGTTGCGAACGTCGACCGACACGGTCACCGAGCCATCAGTCTTGATCTGCGGTGAGGACAACACAGGCTCTCCGATCGCGAAAGTCGTGTAGGAGAGTCCGAAACCAAATGGAAACAGCGGCTCTTTGCTCGACAACAGGTACCCGCGATGGGCGCTCGGCTTTTCGTTATAGGTCATTGTCAGCTGGCCGACGGAGCGGGGAATCGTGACGGGAAGCTTCCCGCCCGGATTCGCATCACCGAACAGGATGTCGGCCATGGCGGTGCCACCTTCCTGCCCCAGGTACCACCCTTCGATCAACGCATTCGCCTTGGCGGCGACGTTGACGACCGACAGCGGCGCACCGTTAATCAGTATCACGATCACTGGTTTTCCGAGCGCGAACATTGCATCGGCGAGCTCGTTCCTGTTCGCCGACGAGCTCAAGAGTCGTGCGATCGCCGAGATGCTCGGTGTCCCAAGCTTCACGGCTTAGAGCAGCGCTGGCGCCGAGGGCGAGCACGACGGCATCTGCCTGACGTGCGACTTGCACGGCTTCCTCGATGCGACGACGATTCTCCGCCGGGTCGGCGAGCACTACGTTGTTCTCCCACCAGTCGCCCTTGTCGGTGAGGCGTACTCCTTCAGCACTCACGATACGTACTCGATCGCCGACCTTCGCCTTGATGCCTTCCAGGATGCTGATCGTGCGAGTCGGCACATCCGAATAACCGCCGAGCTGGGCAACTACCGCATTGGGTCCGATGACGGCGAGCGTCTTGAGTGCCTCCACGCGCAGTGGAAGTGCGCCATCGTTTTTCAGAAGAACGACCGCCTTGTGCCCAGCCTCGACGGCGAGGGCGCGAGCCTCCGCGTTGTCGGTGATGCGCTTCGGCGTAATCGGCATCGGCATAGGGGTGCTCGAATGCGCCGGACAGGAACTTCAAGCGCAACATGCGCCGGACCGCGGTGTCGATCTCGGCCTGCGTTACGAGACCGGCGGCGAGCGCTTCGGGAGCTTGCCATAGGCTTCGCCGTCCGGAAGATCGAAGTCGACTCCGGCGTGCAGAGCGCGCACGCCCGCATGCATCAGGTCAGGCTCGACATGATGGATGGTGTTGAGTTGCGCGATGCCCGAGTAGTCGCTCGCGACGGATCCCTTGAAGCCCATTTCCTCGCGCAGGATCTTGCCAAGCAACCAGGTATTCGCGTGCGACGGGACGCCGTCGATTTCGTTGTATGACGGCATGACGTTCTGCGCGTTGGCACGCTGTATGGCAGCCTGGAACGGCGGAAAGAAGATCTCGCGCAGAATCCGCTCGGAGATGTTGGCGGGTGCGACATTGTTGCCACCCTCCGGCTGTCCATGGCCGGTCATGTGCTTGAGCGTGGCGAACACGTGCCCAGGGGCCAGCGGGAGTGAATCGCCCTGAAATCCGCGCACCGCCGCGACCCCAGCTCGCTGACCAGATACGGATCTTCGCCGTACGTCTCCTCGAATCGACCCCAGCGCGCGTCGCGCGCCACGTCAACGACCGGCGCCAGCACCATTTGCGCACCACGCGCACGGATCTCACGTGCGGCGACGGTGAATACGCGCGTCAGTAATGGTGGATCCCAGGAGCTGGCCAAGGCGATTGCCTGCGGAAAGTTGGTCGCCCCCGGGCGGCATATCCATGCAAGCCCTCCTCGTGGAAAAGCACTGGTATGCAAGCCTGGTGTTGTTGATCGCATCACGTTGGATGGCATTGACGAGTGCCACGGTTTGTCGCTCATCGCGAAACGGTTGCTCGAGCGGGCTGCTTGGCCCCTTCCGATCGTTGGGCCGGGAAAACTGCCCAATGCCGGCGGGAAAAAGGCGTCGTCGTTTGTCCGGATCAAATTGCCCGGCTGCGTTGAACAGCTCACTCTTCCGTGCCCAGACTGCCGTGATCTGCGCGACCTTCTCCTCCAGAGTCATGCGGGCCAGCAGATCCTCCACTCGCTGCTCGACCGGCGCCGAGGGGTTCTTGTAAAGAATGGCTCCTAGGCTGCGCCGCACTCGCGAGCGCCCATGCCATCGATGCCACGATCACACCGCCGATGCGTACGGTCTCGTGCAACGTTTCTCGCCGTAGGCTTTTCATTCGCGCTCCCCGTTTTGGTACCGTTATCATAGCTGCAAGCCACAGCCAAGTGCGCAGCCCTTCAAGCATGGTGTGTATTGGACGCGTCCCGACCCTGGCACAAACACTATCGGCGCACCCGTGATCGCTACCATCGAGATCGGTATGGGTCGCTGTGACGTCGCGACAATTAGAGTCCGACGAACACTGGAATTTTCTGGTCGTGAGGCGCGCAATCCACCTGAAGGTCAGCAACTTGTGACGGTCAGAAGAGCAGCAACCACCATGTCCGCTGCTGATTCCCGTGTTCGGGACCGTCGTGAGCGATTGGTGCGACTCTGATGAGCAGGCTGCTAACGTTTCTCACAGCGCTCGCGTTGCATACGCCGGTGCCGCTGCCCGCTCAGCTGAAGACGCCCCTGCGGTGCGCCTGATCACGCTCGATCCCGGGCATTTTCACGCCGCTCTGGTGCAGAAGTTCATGTACGACGGCGTCGATCCTCGCGTTCGTGTCTACGCGCCGGGCGGGAAGACCTCACTGATCATCTTGAGCGCATCGCGGCGTTCAACACTCGCCCCGATCAACCAACACATTGGCGCGAGGAGGTGTACAGCGGCCGGGATTACCTCGCAGAAGATGCTCATCGAGAGAGCTGGAAACGTCGTAGTGATCTCCGGCAACAACGCGCGCAAGACGGAATACATGTGGCGCGCCATTGAGGCCGGCATGAATGTGCTGGCTGACAAGCCAATGGTGATCCAGCCCGCCGACTTCCCGCGCCTGCAACAGACATTCTTAATAGCGCAGCATAAAGGCGTTCTGCTCATGGACATCATGACCGAACGGTAGCGAGATCACGAACGCCCTGCAACGCGCCTTGTCGCAACAGCCGGCGTTGTTCGGTGAGCTCCTGCACGGCACACCTGAAAATCCCGCGATTACCAAGCAGAGTGTGCATCACTTCTCCAAGATCGTTGCCGGCGCGCCATTGAAGCGCCCGCAGTGGTTCTTCGATGTGCGCCAGCAAGGCGAGGGAATCGTCGATGTCACGACGCATCTCGTCGACCTGGTGCAGTGGGAGGCTTTTCCGGAGCAGGCGCTGCAGCCCGCTGACGTGACAGTCCTCACGGCGCGCCGCTGGGTCACCCCAATTTCACGAGCACAGTTCAAGCAGGTCACCGGCGCGGAGAGTTTTCCGCCGGAGCTGCAGCGCGATGTGTTTGATGGAACCTTGCAGGTGTACTCGAATGGCGAGTTCACGTATCGCTTGCGCGGCGTGCACGTGCGCGTATCTGTGCAGTGGAATTTCGAAGCACCGCCCGGAACCGGTGATACTCATTACTCCGTCATGCGCGGCAGCAAGGCGGATCTCACCATCCGGCAGGGCGCAGAGCAGAGTTTCAAGCCGGTGCTTTACGTCGAGAAAGCCGCCGGGATCGACGCGACCGCTTTCGAAGTCGCGCTGCAAGCGTGCGATTGCTGCGCTGCAGGGAACGTATCCTGGCATCGGGATGCGGCGCGAGGGCGAGGCCTGGCTGATCACCGTGCCGGAAAAGTACAACGTTGGCCACGAAGCGCATTTCGCTCAGGTGACGGCGAACTTCCTGCGCTACCTGCGAGCAGGCGAGCTGCCCGCATGGGAAGTGCCGAACATGCTCACCAAGTGCGCCACGATCATGCAGGCTTTTCAGCTGAGCCATCCCTGACGCGCATTGGGTGGGGGACATCGGGGTGTGTCCACTCGTGGGTCCGGTCTGCTGGGGAGCACACGCGGGGTGAAGCAGCCTCACGCCGGTTTGTATCGATCTGTTGTTAACGGTAACGTACGCTTAGCGCCAGATGTCGGATACGAGTGCATGAACGCAGCGGTAAAGAAGACACGACGGCGCAGAGGCAGTGCGGTCACGATCCACGAGGTGGCCCGCAAGGCCGGCGTGTCACCGATGACGGTTTCACGCGTGACCAACGGCGAGAACAACGTCCGTGAGGCCACGCGAGACCTGGTCATGCGTGCCATTCGGGAGCTCAACTATTCGCCGAATACAGCCGCGAGGACTCTCGCGGGCGCGCAGGGCACCCGCATCGCCCTCATCTACTCCAACCCGAGCGCCGCCTACCTGAGCGAACTCCGCTGGTTGGCGCCCTCGACAAGGCCAGCCGGAGCGCCTGCGAACTGATCCTCGACAAATGGGGCAATCTGAAGCCCGCCGCCGAGCGCACTGCAGCGCGCAAACTCGCCCAGAGCGTCGCCGGCGTGATCCTTCCACCCCGCTGTGCGAATCGACGATCATTTCCTCGGAGCTGGCGGCGGCGCGCATTCCGGTTGTTGCCGTCGCCACCGGGCGCTTTCGTCCGGACGTATGTTGCGTCCGAATCGATGATTTTCGGGCCGCCAGTGACATGACCACGCACCTGATTGGGTTGGGCCATACCCGCATCGGGTTCATCAAGGGTCATCCCAATCAGACCGCGAGCGCGCAGCGTTTCGCCGGCTTCCAGGCCACCATGGAGGAATCCGGCCTGACGCCAAATCCCGCGTATATCGAACAGGGATACTTCACGTACCGCTCGGACTGGAAGCAGCGGAGCTGCTCTTGAGCCGCAAGCGCCCCCACCGCGATCTTCGCCAGCAATGACGACATGGCGGCGGCGGTCATCTCCGTGGCCCACCGTCGGGGGCTCGAGGTGCCACGCGACCTCTCAGTAGTCGGTTTCGACGATACCCCGACCGCTACCACCGTATGGCCCGAGCTCACGACGATCCGTCAGCCCATTGCTGCTATGGCCGAGGCAGCCCTCAACCTGGTCTTGCGCCAGATCCGGCAGCGCAAGGATGGCGAAGCCGCCGAGCCGATTGACCACCTGTTCGACCACGAACTGGTAAAGCGCGATTCCGACGCCCCGCCTCCCGAGGCATAGCTTCCCCTTCTAGGTCGGGCCGGTACCAGGGCACCAGCCACCCGGTACCTTGTATTATGATAGCGCTATCATTTAGGCTTCCAGCCAACCGGTACGAGGCCGCTCAGAAGACCTCCACCCGCCATCAAGGAGACCGCGCGCGATGCACACCACCACGGTAAACCCCGCCGCCACAACGAATTTCGCCCTGGTCAACTGGCTGACGGTGATCGCTGCGCTCGGGGGCTGCTGTTCGGTTACGACACCGCGGTCATCTCCGGGGCGGTCAATGCAATCGATGCCAACTTCATCACTCCGCTCGGCCTGCCTGAAACGCGCGCTCACACCCTCTCAGGCTGGACTATTTCTTGTGCGCTGCTGGGGTGCGTGATCGGCGGAGCGTTGGCTGGCCCCGCTTTCGCAGCGCATCGGTCGCCGCGGCGGATTGCTGGTGGCGGCCATACTGTTTTTCGTGTCCTCGCTGGGCTCCGCCTTCCCCGAGTTCGGCCTGGCCCCGATCGGCAGCATGGGCCCGAGTGCGCTGACCCCCTTCATCGTCTATCGCATTCTCGCCGGCATCGGCGTGGGGATCGCCTCGATGCTCTCGCCGCTCTACATCGCAGAGATCGCGCCACCGGCGCAGCGCGGTCGGCTCGTGACCTACCAGCAGATCGCGATCGTGAGCGGCATGGTGGTGGTCTACTTCGTCAACTGGGCGATTGCGGCGCAAGGCGACGACGCCTGGGTGCTGTCGACGGGCTGGCGCTAGCATGCTCGCATCCTGTGCAGTGCCTGCAGGTCTTTTCCTGCTGCTGCTACTCATCGTTCCGGAAACACCGCGCTGGCTGGTGATGCGCGGGCGCACCGAAGAGGCGCACCAGGTTCTGCGGCGGCTCACCAACGAGTCGGAAGCCCGCGTGGTGTTGAACGAAATCGAGGGATCTCTCAAAGCGACCAGCGGCCGACTGTTCGCGTTCGGTGGCCTGCTGATCATTGTCGGCATCATGCTCTCGGTCTTTCAGCAGCTCGTCGGCATCAATGCGGTGCTCTACTACGCGCCGCTGATGTTCCAGAACATGGGCGCGTCGACTGACAGCGCGCTGTTGCAGACCATCATCGTCGGCGTCGCCAACGTCGCCTTCACGCTCGTGGCCCTGGTGACGGTCGATCACTGGGGGCGCAAGCCCCTGCTGATTCTCGGCGCCCTGATGATGGCAGTCCTCGATGCTGACGCTCGGATTTCTGTTCTCCAGCGGCCATGTCGGCATGGCGGCGCTCGTGGCGGTGGTGGTTTACATCGGCGGCTTCGCGCACTCGTGGAGGCCGGTCGTGTGGGTGCTGCTGTCGGAGATCTTTCCGAACGCCATCAAGAGCAAGGCCATGGCGATCGCAGTGGCGGCGCAATGGATCGCGAATCTGTTCGTCTCCCTGGACGTTCAAGATCCTCGACGGCAACTCGGTCCTGAATGCCATGTTCAATCATGGCTTCGCATACTGGATTTACGGCGCGATGAGCATCCTCGCGGCGCTGTTCGTCTATCGCCACGTACCCGAAACGAAGGGGCGTACGCTCGAATCGATCCAGCACCTGTGGGGACACCGCTCGAGCGGCGCTGCACCGCGGTAGCAGGTCGATGGAATGATCGAACATCTTCCTTCCGATTGGCGTGACGCCCTGCTGGTGGGGCGCTTGCAGACCAATGAAGGGCCGACACCCATTCTCGTCGTCGGCGGGCGCGTCCGGGATGTCTCTCGATCGGCACCTACTGTTTCTCATCTGCTGAATGCGTGGAACGGTGAAGTCCCGGACGGCGAGGATCTTGGACTCCTCGAGCAGTTGCCCATCACGCGCGCATTCGAGGGCGGCAACGGGCTGCGTCTGCTCGCTCCCTTCGATCTGCAGTGCATCAAGGCAGCGGGTGTCACGTTCGCCGTCTCCGCTATCGAGCGTGTGATCGAGGAGCGGGCGCGCGGCGACAAGGCACGCGCCGACTCACTACGCGCCGATCTGCGCCAGCGTGTCGGTGATGACATTCGTTCGGTCAAGCCGGGTTCGGAAGCCGCGCAGCGGCTGAAGGCCGCGCTGATTGCCGATGGACTCTGGTCGCAGTACCTCGAGGTCGCGATCGGTCCCGACGCGGAGGTCTTCACCAAGGGCCGCCCCTCTCTTCAGTGGGCTGGGGCGACTGGATCGGAGTGCGCTCGGATTCGGCCTGGAACAATCCGGAGCCCGAAGTCGTGCTCGCCTGCGATTGCGTGGGACGCATTCTCGGCGCGACGCTCGGCAATGATGTGAATCTGCGTGATCTCGAAGGCCGCAGTGCGCTGCTGCTCGGCGAGGCCAAGGACAACAACGCAGCTTGCGCGATCGGCCCGTTCATTCGCCTCTTCGACCACACTTTCAGCCTCGACGATGTGCGCCGGGCGGTAGTACGGCTGGAAATAGTTGGCGAGGAAGGCTTTCGTCTCGAAGGCGAGAGTTCGATGACGCTGATCAGTCGTGACCCGTCTGAGCTCGCCGGTCAGACGCTCGGCCGGCATCACCAATATCCGGATGGCTTCGCCCTGTTCCTCGGCACGATGTTCGCGCCGATTGTTGATCGCGGCGCAGCCGGCCAGGGCTTCACTCACAAGCCAGGAGACCTCGTACGCATTTCTGCCGAGCGGCTCGGTGTGCTTGAGAACAAGGTCACGACTTGCGACAAGGCGCCGCCCTGGACGATGGGCATCGGGGAGCTGATGCAGAATCTCGCCCGCCGTGGCCTGCTGCAGGCGCCGCTCGCGAGCCCGCAACGCAAGCGAGGAGTCGCGCAATGATTGAGCCTCGCGCGCTCTCGCACTACGTCGGCGGCCAATGGGTGGCGGCCGCGCCGAGTTTCGACAGCCTCAATCCCTCCGACACGCGCGACATCGTCGCACGGGTACCCGCGGACGACGGCGAAATCATGGGTGCCGCGGTGCGCGCGGCCAGAGGCGCATTTCCGGAATGGGCCGATACAACCCCGGAAGTGCGCAGCGACCTGCTCGATCGCATCGGTTCTACGATCCTGGCCCGAAAAGAAGAGCTCGGGCGCCTGCTGTCGCGTGAGGAAGGCAAGACGCTGCCCGAGGGCATCGGTGAAGTTGCGCGTGCCGGGCGCATCTACAAGTTCTTCGCGGAGAAGCGCTGCGTCGGCGCGGCGCGACCGTCGATTCGACGCGTCCGGGCATCGAAGTGGCGACCTATCGCGAGCCAGTCGGCGTGTTCGGGCTGATCACACCGTGGAATTTTCCGATCGCGATTCCCGCGTGGAAGAGTGCTCCGGCACTCGCGTTCGGCAACACGGTCGTCATGAAGCCCGCATCGCTCACACCAGCGTTGGCGGTGGCGCTGGCCGAGATCGTGCATGAAGCGGGTGTGCCCAGAGGCGTCTTCAATCTGGTACTGGGCGGTGGCGCTGCGGGCGATGCGCTCACCGCAAACAAGGATGTCGCGGGCCTCTCCTTCACAGGTTCACAGAGCGTCGGGGCGCGTGTGGCTGCTGCGGCAATGGCGCGCCAGGCGCGTGTGCAGCTCGAAATGGGCGGCAAGAACCCGCTCGTGGTGCTCGATGACTGTGATCTCGACCGCGCGGTGCTGTGTGCCCTGGACGGCGCCTACTTCGCAACCGGTCAGCGTTGCACCGCCTCGAGTCGGATCATCGTGACCCAGGGCGTGCACGATCGGTTTGTCGATGCGCTGACCAAGCGTGTACAGGCGCTGCGCGTGGGTGACGCCCTGGCGCCAGAGACACAGATGGGTCCGCTTGCCAGCCAGGCGCAACTCGACACGACACTCTCCTATCTCGATATCGCGGTGAAGAGGGTGGCGCGCGGCGCGCGGGCGGCGAGCGACTCTCGCTGGCAACGCCGGGCTACTACGTCTCACCCGCGCTCATCGTCGATACCAAGCCGGACATGCGCATCAATTGTGAAGAGGTGTTCGGACCGGTCGCTTCTGTAGTTCGCGTGCGCGACTACGAAGAGGCACCTCGGTGCCGCCAATGCAGGCGAATTCGGCCTGTCGGCGGGCATTGTGACCAGCTCACTCAAGTACGCGCGCCATTTTGCACGCAACGTGCGCGCCGGGATGGTCATGACGAACCTTCCCACGGCCGGCGTCGATTACCACGTGCCATTCGGGGGCAGCCGCAAGTCGAGCTACGGCGCCCGCGAGCAGGGCTTTGCGGCGATCGAGTTCTACACGCAGATCAAGACCACCTATTCCTGGGCGTGATACATGACGAGTGCCATCTATCCCTCTCTTGCCGACAAAGCGATCGTCGTGACTGGCGGCGGTTCCGGAATCGGCGCGGAGATCGTGCGTGGATTCGTGCGCCAGAGAGCACGGGTGTATTTCCTCGACATCGCGCCGGCCGAATCACAGGCACTGGTCGATGAACTGCGTGGCGCGCCGCATTTCCTGAAGTGCGATCTGAAGGATCTGGATGCGCTCAAGGCTTGCTTCGTCAAGATCCAGGAGGAAGCGGGCGCCGTGGCCGCCCTGGTCAACAACGCGGCCAACGACGATCGCCATAGCTTTGAAGATGCGACGCCGGCCTACTGGGACGAGCGTATCGCGGTGAACCTGCGCCACTACTTCTTCGCCGCGCAAGCGGTGACCGAAGGCATGAAGCAGGCCGGTGGCGGCTCCATCGTCAATCTCGGTTCCGTGTCCTGGCATCTCGCACTGCCAGACCTGGTCATCTATCAGACTGCCAAGGCGGGCATTGAGGGTTTCACCCGTGCGCTCGCACGCGAGCTCGGTGAGGCGTCGATCCGGGTGAATTGCGTGATCCCGGGCGCGGTGCGCACCCCGCGGCAGATGGCGCTGTGGCATACGCCCGAAGAAGAGGCGAAGATTCTCGCCCAGCAATGCCTCAAGGTCAGAGTCGATCCAATCCACATCGCCGCGATGGTGCAGTTCCTCGCCTCCGACGACGCGCGCGTCTGCACCGGTCATTGTTATTGGGTAGATGCCGGGTATTGCTGATGGCGGCGATGGGATGAGCACCTCTCTCGAGTGCGTGTGGCCACTCGCGGCAGAGCTCGGCGAGGGGCCGATCTGGTCGGCGTCCGAGCAGGCCGTCTGGTTCGTCGATATCAAGGGTCACGCCGTCCATCGCTACCACGAGCCGAGTGGGGAGAAGCGATCGTGGGAGGCGCCGGCTCAACCCGGCTTCATCCTGCCCACCGCCGATGGCGGCCTGCTCTGCGGGCTGAAAACCGGGCTCTATCGCTTCAATCCGAAGGACGGCAAGTTCACGCTGCTCCGTGTTGTTGAGCCCGACAAGCCCGATAATCGTCTCAACGACGGTTTCGTCGATGCACAGGGCTACCTCTGGTTCGGTTCGATGGACGACAACGAGCGCAATCACACCGGCGCTCTCTATCAGCTGACCGACAAGGGCTGCATGCGCCGCGACGACGGCTACGTGATCACCAATGGTCCGGCAGAGAGTCCTGACGGCAAGGTTCTCTACCATACCGACACGCTCGAAAAGGTGATCTATGCGTTCAACCGCGCGCCGGACGGAACGCTCTCCGAGAAGCGCGTGTTCGCTCGCATCACGCGCGAAGGTGCCTATCCGGACGGACCGTGCGTGGACACTGAGGGATGTCTTTGGACCGGGCTCTTTGGCGGCAAGGGGTTGAACCGCTACGCGCCGGATGGCCGACTGATCGAGACACTGGCGCTGCCCTGCGCGAACGTCACCAAGGCCACGTTCGGCGGCAGCGACCTGCGTACGTTCTATATCACCACCGCGTGGAAGGGCTTGAATGACCGGCAGCGCAAGCAACAGCCGCTCGCCGGCGGTTTGTTTCGCGCCCGCGTAACCGTTCCCGGATTGCCGCAGGGACGCATCGCGCATGGCCTCTGATCCGAACGCGCCGCGCTTCCGCTCGCGCGATTGGTTCGACGATCCCGCCCATATCGACATGACGGCGCTCTATCTGGAGCGCTTCATGAATTCCGGTGTGACCGTGGAGGAATTGCGCAGCGGCAAACCCATCATCGGGATCGCGCAAAGCGGGAGCGATCTCAACCCCTGTAATCGCGTGCACCTGGAACTCGCCGAGCGCGTGCGCGCCGGGATTCGCGATGCAGGCGGCGTGCCGATGGAATTTCCCGTCCATCCGTTGTTTGAAAATTGCCGCAGGCCGACCGCGGCACTCGATCGCAATCTCGCTTACCTGGGGCTGGTCGAGATCCTGCACGGCTATCCGATCGATGCAGTGGTGCTCACCACCGGCTGCGACAAGACGACGCCATCCGCAATCATGGCCGCTTCGACCGTCGATATTCCGGCGATTGTGCTGTCCGGCGGCCCCATGCTCGACGGCTGGCACGACGGCGAACTGGTCGGTTCAGGCACCGTGATCTGGCGCTCGCGGCGCAAGCTCGCTGCGGGCGAAATCGATGAGCAGGAATTCCTCGCGCTCGCGGCAGCGTCGGCACCGTCGCTTGGTCATTGCAACACGATGGGGACGGCCTCGACGATGAATGCGCTCGCCGAGACATTGGGTCTATCGCTGCCGGGCTGCGCTGCGATTCCGGCACCGTATCGCGAACGTGGGCAGATGGCCTATGCGACCGGCCGACGCATCGTCGCAGATGGCGTACGAGGACCTGCGGCCCTCGAAGATCCTGACTCGGCAGGCGTTCCTGAACGCGATCGCGGCGACGGCTGCGATCGGCGGCTCGACCAACGCGCAGCCGCATCTCGTGGCGATGGCGCGCCACGCGGGCGTGGAACTCGGCGCGCGAGGACTGGATGAAATACGGGCGTGACGTGCCGCTCCTCGTAAATGTGCAGCCGGCCGGCAAGTATCTGGGCGAGCGTTTTCACCGCGCTGGAGGAGTGCCGGCGGTCCTGTGCGAGTTGCTGCGCGCCGGGCGCATCGCCGGCGATGTTCTCACGGTCACGGGACGCACTCTCGCGGAGAACATCGCCGGCCGCGAATCAATCGACCGGGAAGTCATTACGGCTTTCGAATCACCGCTCCAGGAGCACGCCGGGTTCCTGGTGTTGCATGGGAACCTGTTCGATTTCGCGATCATGAAGACCAGCGTGATCTCGGCTGATTTCCGCCGGCGTTTCCCGGCGCGCGATAGAGCTTCGAAGGGCGCGCCGTGGTGTTCGATGGCTCTGGCGACTATCACGCGCGCATCAATGACCCGACGCTCGGCATCGACGAACGCACGATCCTCGTCATCCGCGGGGCAGGGCCGCTCGGTTGGCCGGGCTCAGCGGAAGTCGTGAATATGCAGCCACCAGATGCGTTGCTGAAGCGTGGTATCACGAGCTTGCCGACCATCGGCGATGGTCGTCAGTCGGGGACTTCTGACAGCCCTTCCATTCTCAATGCCTCGCCCGAGAGTGCCGCGGGCGGTGGGCTTGCGTGGCTGCGCACCGGGGATGTGATCCGTATCGATCTCGTTGCCGGACGCTGCGACATGCTGGTAGCGAATCAGGAGATCGAGCGCCGCAAGGCGGCAGGGGCCGCCGCCGGTGCCGGAGAGCGCCACACCGTGGCAGGAGCTGTACTCGCGCCACGGTGGGCCAGCTCGATCAGGGCGCGGTGATGGAGCTCGCCGTTAAGTACCGGGGCGTCGCGCGCAAGACGCCGCGCCACAATCACTGAGACGATGCGGTGAGTGCCAGCTTGACTCATTCAGCCGCACCCAGCATTGCACTTCGTCACCGCGCGCGCAGCGCGTGGGCTGGACGAAGGACATGCCACCGCTTCTCAGCGCATTGCAGGATGCTGGCGCGGACGCGCTGGTGGTCGATTGGGACGACGCGCAAGTCGACTGGCGCGCCTTTGACTTGGCACTACTGCGCTCGACGTGGGACGCCTCGATCCGCCATCCCGAATTCCTGGCGTGGAGTGAACGCGTCGATGGCCTGACACGGCTCCTCAACCCATTGCCGGTGATTCGCTGGAACACCGACAAGCACTACCTGGCTGCGCTGGCGGAGGCGGGGTGCCGACGGTCCCCACGGCATTCATCGAACCTGACAGGATGCGGGGCAGGCGATAGCGGCATTTTTGTCGCTGCATGAATCCCGCGAAGTGGTCGTCAAGCCGGCGGTGGGATCCGGTTCGCGCCGACGCGCAGCGACACCTCGTGACAGCGCGGGCCGCGATTGACGGAGCATATCGAACGCGCTGGTCCGGAGGCCGGCCGCAGCGCTCTCATCGAGCCGTATCTCGATCTTGTGGATACGCACGGCGAGACGGCGTTGATCTACTTTGCCGGACGCTTCAGCCATGCGATTCGCAAGGGGCCGATGCTGCGGCTCGGGGAGCAACCGACAGGAGAACCTGTTTGCGGCCGAGACGATCACCGCACGAACGCCGACGCCGCAAGAGATCCATGTCGGCGGAACAGGCGCTGCGCGCGATCTCCGTTCGGCTACGGTTGTTGTATGCCCGCGTCGATCTGACTCGCGATGCCGCAGACCAGCCGTGTGTGCTGGAGCTGGAGCTGACCGAGCCCTCGGTGTTTCTAGCGCACGAGGCCGGCGCCGCGGAGCGCTTCGCCCGGCGCGATTCTCGACTGGATGGCTTGCGCTGAGAGCTTGCGCCTGGCGCGTGGGGTTCGCCCGCTACGCTGAAGCCTGCCTTTGAGACGGATGTCAGCACTCGATGCGCCGAGCTGCAACTCATATTGCCCGGGGTCGACTGCATACGCCTTGCTGGCAGCGTCGTAGTAGGTGAGATCGCGCTTCGGGATCACGGTGAAGTATCGCGTCGCGGCCTCACCGGGCTGCAGTCTCACGCGCTCCATGCCGCGCAACTCCTTACGGAGCGTGACTCCTGCGGATCGATGGCACGCAGGTACAGTCTGCACGACTTCGTCACCTGTTCGCGAACCGACGTTCTTGAGCTGCATAGTGACTGAATTCTGCTGTCGGGCGCAGCCGAATTGCGGTCGAGCCTGAGATCCGAGTACTCGAAGCGCGTGTACGACAGGCCGTATCCGAACGGATAGAGCGGCTCGCCATCGAAATAGCGATACGTGCGCCCGCGCATGTCTGTAGTCGTCGAAGGCCGGAAGCTTTTCACTCGCCTTGTAGAAGGTCACCGGCAGCCGCCCGCCGGGATTCGCATCACCGAACAGCACGTCGGCAACCGCGCTCCCGCCGCGCTGACCCGGATACCACGCCATCAGTATCGCCGGCACGTGCGCCTGCGCCCAATCCACCGCGAGGGCCGAGCCCGGCAGTCAGGACCAGCACGACCGGCTTGCCGGTGGCTTGCAGCGCTTCGAGCAGTTTCTGCTGCGTGGCAGGCAGTCGCAGATCGGTTCGGTCGCCGCCGGCGAAGCCCGGGTAGCTCACTTTCATTTCTTCGCCTTCGACGTCGCCGGTGAGGCCACCGACAAAGACGATCGCGTCGGCCGAGCGCGCTGCTTCGAGCGCTTCGTCGAACGGCGGCCTTGGCGCCCGGCAAACGCCACGCGAGCCGCACTTCGGCGTCGCGGATGTCCTCGAAGTACTCGAGCTTGAGGTCGTAGCGCCTTGCCGGCCTCGAGATTCACGAACGCGCTCCTGCTCTGCACTCGCTGGTTGATCTCCCAGTCCTCCATTAGCTGCCGGCCGTCGAGGAACAGGCGAAAGCCATCGTTGGCGCCGACGCTCAATCTCGTAGCGCCCGGAAACGGGCGGCAACAGTTGCCCGGTCCAGCGCACGCTGAAGTCATCGCCACTCGAGCGCGCGTTCTTGCGGCCAGCTCGCCGCGAGCTACCAGATCATCGGCTGGGCGCCGCGATCCCAGCGAAAGGCGACGCGCGTATCGAGTCGCGTGAGCACCGGCTGCACCGGAAAAGTCTCGGCTACGGAAGTACTCGCCCTTCAGACCGTGCTCTGCCGAGCCGGCGCCCGGTCGCAGATAAGCCGCTTCGATCGACGGGTGCGGCGCGCGGTTCTTCGCGACCTTCGACCAGGTCCGCGCCGCGTGAATAAAGCACGCGCGTGTTCGAACCGACCGCCTCGCCGGATGCCCTGCAGAATCGTTACCGGTGCTGCGGGCGTACCGTAGTAGTTGCCGAGCAGGGACATGACTTCGTCGGCGGTCGGCCCGATGACCGCGAGCGTCCGCAGCTTGCGCGACAGCGGCAGCAACTCCGTCGTTCTTCAGCAGGACGATCGAGGCTGCAGCGGCGCGGCGCGCGAGTCGGATCATGCGCCGGCGACTGGTTCAGCGGAGTAGGGAATCTGCGCCCAGCGCACGCGCTCGGCGGATCGAACATGCCGAGCTGGAAGCGCGCCAGCATCAGGCGCCTTACACGGCAACTTCGATATCGGCTTCGCTCACGAGACCCTGCTGTACCGCGCCAGTCAATGCGTCGTAGGTCGTGCCGCAATCGAGGTCACAGCCCGTTCCTTACGCCCGAGTGCGGCCGCGGCTTCGGCCGTGGCGACGATCTTGTGATGCAGGTAGATGTCTTCGATCGAATCGCAATCGGAGACGACGTAGCCCTCGAAGCCCCAGTCGCTTCGCAGCACCTGCTGCAACAGGCGCGGGCTCGCCGAAGCGGACTCGCCGTTTACGCGGTTGTACGCGCCCATCACCGAGTACGCGTGACCCTCCTGCACCAACGCGCGGAAGCGCGGGCAGGTAGGTCTCGTACAGATCGCGTTCGCTCGGATGCACGTCGAATTGGTGCCGGTCGGCCTCCGGACCGCTGTGCACCGCGAAGTGCTTCGCGGTCGCGTACGACCTTGAGGTAGCGCGGGTCGTCGCCCTGCATTGCCTTGACGAACTCCACGCCCATGCGCGCGGTGAGATAGGGATCCTCGCCATAGGTCTCCTGCCCGCGGCCCCAGCGCGGATCGCGGAAGATGTTGATGTTCGGGCGACCAGAAAGTCAGACCCTGGTAGCGATCGCGCTGGCCGCGGCGTTCGAACTCGTGATGCTTCGGCGCGAGCCTCGTCGCTGATCGCTGTGGCGACCTCGTGCATCAGACGCGGGTCGAACGTAGCCGCAAGGCCGATCGCCTGGGGAAATACAGTCGCGGCACCGGCCCGCGCGACGCCGTGCAGCGCCTCGTTCCACCACTCGTAGGCGGGCACGCCGAGTCGCGGGATCGCCGGCGCGTCGTTGCGCAGTTGCGAGATCTTTTCATCGAGCGTCATGTGCGCAACCAGGTCGGTTGCGCGTTCCTCGAAGCTGCGCTTCGAGGTCGCGATAGGCGGGCTCATCGGCCGCAGGCGTGTACAGATCAGAAGGAGCGCCGCGAGTGATGAGCGGCGCGAAGTGACGTGGCCTCAACGCTAGCCTCCTGCTGCATCTTGAATACGAGGCCTCCCTTGATCACCAGCGCGACTTGCTGCAGTCGGCTGATGTCGTCGAGCGGATTCCCCGCCACCGCGATCAAGTCGCCCATCAGCGCCAGGCTGCAGCGCGCCGATGCGATCCGACCAGCCCATGTAGCGCGCCGCGATCGAGGTCGCTGACTGGATCGCTTCCATCGGCGTCATGCCGCGCGCCACCATGATCGGAAACTGGCGTGCATTGAGGCCATGCGGGTATACGCTGCGCATCGCTGCCAAATACTAGCGCCACGCCCGCGGCGTGAGCGCGCGTGTGAATCCCTGGCGCTGCGCCTCGGTGGTCTCGAGATTATTGCGCAGGAATTCCTCCGGGCCAACTTCATCCGGCGGCCTTCGGTGTCGATGTAGTCGCCGTTGTAGACGTCCATCGACAGGGCGACGTGATGCGCGAAGCGCAAGCTCGATGCCGGCATCGTCGATGAGCGAGGCGTGCTCAATCGTATCTGCGCCGGCGAGGATCGCCTCGCGGATCGATTGTGCGCCGTGAGCGTGAGCTGCAACTTTCTGTCCAGCGGCATGCGCAACCTTCACGACGGCTGCAATCTCTTCAGGCGTCATCTCGGGAGCAGCGCGGGCACGCCGCCATAGGCGAAGCACGGCGCCGGAGGCGATCACCTTGAGCGAGGTCAGCGCCGCCGTCGATCGCGACGCTGCGCATTGCGCGCAAACTCCTCCGGCCCGCGTGACACTCCCATGCGCGCGCGCGCCGGTATGTCGGCCTTCCGGCACGCCCGGAATCCAACAGGTCGCCGCCACCGCCTGGAATCGTGAGGTAAAGCCGACGACCTGCATGCGCGGCCCAGCGACCTCGCCGCGATTGATCGGCATCGCGCAGCGCGCGATCCGACCAGCCGATGTACGCGCCGACGTCGCGTGACCGCAGTGAAGCCAGCCTGCAGCGTTGCTGCTCGGCGTTCGCGGCGTGAAGTCTCGCGGCTTCATCATCCGTGCGTCGTCAGAATCGACGCGCAAGTCCGCCGTGTCCTGGGGCTGGTCCGTCGAGGTGGGTGTGCATGTCGATCAGACCCGGGCAGGCAGGTGTGCCCGGCAAGGTCGAGCCACGGAATATCCTTCGGGTGCTCAGAGCCGCCTGCGAGCGAGGCGATGTGGCCGTGCTGCGGATGATCACCGTGACGTCGTGCGAAGGCTGGAGCTGGAGACGCCGTCGATGAGCGTTTCGCAGTGAACGGCAATCGACCCGGCATCCGGGGCGAACGGCGCATGCGGTCAGCCGAGCGCTAGAAGAGGCGCGCTCGTCCGGTCTGCGCTGCGTTGGTGCAGCCCGCCAACACGAGCAGAGCGATCACGATGCCGGACATGCAGATCTGTGCCGGACCGGTGCCCGGGTGCGAATTCTCCGACGACACCTCAGGCTCCATCGCGCAGACCTACCGCCGACGTGCGACTGCGACGCATCCACCAGTAGACCGGCACCCTGACGAGAGCCAGCGCCACGGCCCATAGGAGCGACCTGATCCCGACGCCGATGAACAGCCAGATCGAAAACGCGGTCGCCAACGCTGCCGCAAACAGCGAGCACGACTTCGCGCCGGCCGGCGCGGCGGACCTCACCGCGTCGCCAGAGGACGATGATCGCGATGCGCACAGAACAGATAGAGCGGCAGATTGGCCGCGGTCACCACGACGCTGAGAAACGCGAACCCTTTGGCCATCGACTCGGTGTAGTTCATCGAGCAGCATGAAGCTGGCGGCCGCACCGGTGAGCAGCAACGCGCGCGTCGGCGCCGCATGCGCGTTCGCCTGCTGGCGAGGCTCTGTGGCAACGTGCCATGACGCGCGAAGGTCTGAGTCAGTTCACCGGCCATCAGCGTCCAGCCGTTCAATGCCCCGAGCCCGCTGATCACCACGAACATCGCGAGGATCTGCCCGTAGCCGGAGCCGAAGAAGCGCGCGAGCAGATCAGCAAACGGTGCATTGACTCTCGCGAGATCATCCTGCGGAATGAGCAGCAGGGGACGACAAACACGGAAATGTAAATGAACGCGGTGAGCAGGGTGCCGACGATGGTAGCGCGCGGAATCGTGCGCTCAGGATTTCGCACGCGCCCGGCAGGAATCGTGGCGCACTCGATCCCCAGCATCGCAAAGAGCGCGCAGCGTCGATGCGCCCGCGATACTTCCGGAACTCGATGGGCGTCGCAGGCACGTGCCGCGTGTAGGCCGATGGGTCGGTGAAGAACTGCCACAGGCCGAGCGCAATAACGGTCGCCCATCGGCACCAGTTTCAGAGATCATCGTCAGGATCTGCATCCAGCCGACGGTGCGGACGCCGAGCAGATTCACCAACACGAAGGTCCAGACCAGGCACAGCGCAGTGATCGGCGGCAGAAGTGGGTTAGTACCGAGGACGGAAAGAGCGCGGTCAGGTATCCGACCACCCTGGTTGCTATCGTCGCATTCGTGACCCAGATCGATACCCAGTAGCACCACAGCACCATGAATGCAGTCGGGCTTCCGAATGCACGCTGTGTGTAGGCGTAGGGCCCGTCATCCTGCGGAAAGAGTGCGCGCCAGGCCGGCGAACACCCAGGCGACGGCAACACAGCCGAGCACCGTAATCAGCCAGCCGATGAAGCGAGTTGAGTCCGTAGGGCGCGAGCGCTGCGGGCATCATGAAGATGCCGATGCCGATCGTGTTGCCAATCACCAGCGCTGTGCACATCCAGAAGCCGAGCTCGCGCGGCGTGCCAGCTGAAGCTGTTGTCATTGTTTGCCCTGCCTTGCCTGTAGAATCCGCGCACCTTTGCATCACGCGCGGCATCTTGCCGCCGGAGTGAAGATCGTCATGAAGCTGCATGTGCTGGTTCGAATTCTGCTTGCCGTGACGACGGCAGCATCGGCTGACACGCCCGCGTGCGCGCGACCTCGGCATTCCGTTCGAAGGCACGCCGGGACCCTTTGAATGCGATCACCGATGTCGCAGGCGTCACGGTCGGGACAGACGACGCTCATCAGCACACCGGACCCCAAGCACGAAGTCCGTACCGGCGTCACCGGCAATCCTGCCGCGCGGCAAGCAAAGCGCCGACGTGCCGGTGTTCGGCGCCTGGTTCGCGCTGAACGGCAATGGCGAAATGACGGGAACCACGTGGCTCGAAGAGGGCGGGCGGCTCGAAGGGCCCGTGATGCTGACCAACACGCACAGTGTCGGAGTGGTCCACGACGCGGTGATCGCGTGGCGCGTGCGACTCGGGCCCGCCGATCCCAGTGGGTACTGGTGGTCCAGCCCGGTCGTTGCTGAAACGTGGGACGGCTATCTCAACGACATCAATGGTTTTCACGTCCGCCCGCAGGACGTCGACGCGGCGCTCGACTCGGCGCGCGGCGGGGCGGTCGCGGAAGGCAACGTCGGCGCCGGCACAGGCACGATCTGCCACGAGTTCAAGTGCGGCATCGGCACAGCGTCGCGCCGGGTAGTGATCGCGAAGAAGGCGTACATCGTTGGCGTCCTGGTGCAGGCGAACTACGGCGTTCGCGACACGCTGCGCATCGCCGGAGCTCCGGTCGGTCAGCAGCTGCGCGAGCATCGTATGTACCTGGAAGGTGCGCCCGATCAAGGCGACACCGGCTCGATCATCATCGTCGTGGCCACGGACGCTCCCTTGCTCCCCAATCAGATCAAGCGCGTTGCCCGCCGTGCCGCGATGGGTCTTGCGCGCAACGGCAGTTACGCCGGCAACGGTTCGGGGGATATTTTCGTCGCATTCTCCACCGCAAACGCCGACGCAATGTCGAATGATGCCATCAATTCCGCCGCATTCCTTGGCAATGAGCTCCTGGATCCCCTGTTTCTAGCGACCGTTCAGGCGACCGAAGAGGCAATCATCAACTCCATGATCGCGGCGCGGGACATGCGCGGGCAGGACGGGCACTTCGTGATGGCGATCCCGCATGATCAGTTGCGCACGATTCTGAAGCAGTACCACCGCCTGAATACGCCCTGACGTTACCTGCCGGGCTGTTTCAGATACCGGTCGTACCACTCGAGCGCGCGCCGCTGGCGATCCTCGAGGTAGCCGGGGATCGTCATCTCGTGGTTCTGGTTGGGATACAGAATCAGCTCGGTCGGTACGTTCAACGAGCGCAGCGCCTGGTACATCTGTTCCGAGCCCAGGCACGGCACGTTGAAATCCTTCATCGCGCAGTAGAAGAGCGTCGGGGTGCGGATGCCATCTGCGTGCAGAAACGGATAGCTCACGCGCACATAGGCATCGAAGTTCTTCCATGGGGTTCCGAACTCCAGCTCATATTCACGGCTGTACTCGTCATGGCCGTAGCTGCCGATGTAATTCGAGCTGCCCGCGCCGCTGACCGCGGCCTTGAATCGCGTGTCACTCGCGATGACATAGTTGGTGAGTATGGAACCGTAGCTACGCCCGCCGATTCCTAAGCGCTCGGGATCGATCCAGCCCTGCTGGACGATGAAATCGACGCCTCTCAGCACGTCTTTCACATCGAGGTCGCCCGTATTGCCGTGAACGGCGCGGGCAAACTCGAACCCCTGGCCAGTCGAGCCGCGCGGATTGATACCGACGACGGCATAGCCGCGAGCGGCAAACATCTGCCACTCGAACAGAAATTCGTGTGAAAACTGGTATGCAGGGCCGCCATGCAGGCGAACGATCGCGGGATAGCGCACCCCGGGCTTGAAGTCCACGGGCTTCAGTACCATGGCGTCAATACGATGCCCGTCGCTCGTATAGCTGAAGTCTTCAGTCGCACGGAGGTCGATGCCATCGAGAAACGCGTTGTGATGGGTCAGCGGTCGGCGCTGCGCCTCGACGGCGGAAAGTTCGTACGGTGTGACATCGTCGCCATCCGAGCAGTACGAGGCCGGCCATCCGGCGCCATATCGAAATCGAAGGCGAACCGGTTGCCGGTGGTGAGGTACCGGATCTCGTCGGTCGCCGGGTCGATCCGCGCGAGCCAGGTGTTGCGGCTTTGCTCGATCAGGGCATAGATGCTATTTGCCGTCCTTGGACCACCGCGGCTTGTAGAAGCAGCGATCGATGCGTGCAGGCGTTGTCACCTTGCCAGTCGCCACTTCGGCGACCGAGAGTTGCCAGGGCGAGTAGTAGATCCACTTGTCATCATCGCTCGTCAGCCAGACCAGCTTGCGGCTATCCGCTGACCACTGCGGTCGCGACTCCCAGTACCAGTCACTGTCGTCGCCGTCGAAGGTGCTGACACGCGCGGCTCTGCACCGGGCACCGGCGACATGATCCAGATATCGAAATTGAGGCTGCGGTCAATGTCGCCAGCCGCTTGCTGACGAACGAGATGTACTTCGCCATCCGGCGACCAGGCGGGCAGCCACTCATCATGAGCGCCGGGCGTGAGCAGCGTAACCGCACTGGACTCGACGTCGAGGAGGTAGAGGTGCTGCCAGCGATCGGTGAGGTAGTCGCGGCCATCCTCCTTGAACTGAAAACGCGTGATGACGAGGGTGCCCGGGCTTGTCCTTGCCGCGCGAGTCCTGGCGCGTTCCGCGCCGGATCTTCCGCGATGAACGCAATCTGCTTGCCGTTCGGTGCCCAAACGAAGTCGCTGATGCCTTCCCTGACGTGCGTGATCTGTCGTGCCTCGCCGCCGTCCGCTGGCATCAGCCAGATCTGCGCGTTGTCCTCGACACCACGATCTGACAAGAAGGCAATCGCCTTGCCGTCACTGCGCCATTGCGGATGCCATTCGCTCGCGAATGGTGTGTGGCGTGAGCTGAAGCGGTTCGCCACCTCGCCAGCTCACCCGCCACAGGTCGCTCACCTGCGCGTCACTGTCGAGATTGCTGCTCGTCAGCGTGTAAACGATGGCATCGCCACGCGGTGCGAACGCCGGCTCGCTGACGTCCTGCAGGCGATGAAAATCGGCCAGATCGAGCGGGCGCTTATCAGCAAGCGCCAGCGATACGCACGACAGCAGCACGACACCCGAGGAGTCGCGGCGCCTCAGTGTGCATGCGCTTTCTCCTCGAACACCGCGCGCCCATCGCGCAGGTACTTGAGCGTCTGTTCCTTTTCGACGTCGGTGTTGTAGGTCATCGCGCTTGCTCGCCGACTCGATGACGCGATCGATCCAGCGCACGAAATAGTTCGCGTCCTCGGATGCCTTCGGCACCGGGGTGCCTGCATCGATCCACACGGGATTTGTCGTTCCATAGGGATAGATGTCCCGCACCAGAGTCTGCGGCGTCGTGTTGGTTGCCCGCAGCAGCATCCAGCCGCTGCCGGGGATTGCGATGTCGCCCTCGAAGTTGACAACCTCACCGGTTCGATCAGCGCGCAGACGCTTGAACACCCGGCCGTTGAATACGAGCTCCGATCTCGCTCAGCGGCACGATGGAACGGACGGCTGCATCGACATCGCACGCGGCGTTGCCCAGCCTGCAGATGCAGCGTCTGACCGGGGCTGACGCCATCGACCTTGAGTCCGAGCAACGGCGCATTCGTCACAAAGCCATTCCCCTGCTTCAGTGCAGCCTTGAGAGCCTCCGGGCTGCGATCTCCGGTCGCGAGATACACCGCGATTCAATCCCACCGGCCCGCGCAACGACGCATAGTTGGTCATGGCATCTGTGCCGGCTCCCGCCGCCAGCTGGTAGCCCAGATTGAGCAAGTGGTACCAGACCGCAGCCGTCGAGCGATGATCGGCGAAGGATACGATCTCGATGTAGTCTGCCTTGCCGAGCGCGACGTCGACCGGAAGCGTGTGGGAAAGCGTTTTTTCCTTGTCGGGATCGATGATCGTATCGAATGGATGCACGTAACCGACGAGCGCGTGCTGGGCGTGTGCAAGATCGGCAATCACTCCATTGTGAGGGTAGGGCGAGGCAAGTGCAGTATGGCGATAGCTGGAGAAATCGGGCAGCAACAAATGATCGTCGAGATGCAGCAGCCCGAGGTGCCCCCAGTAGCTGGTGTGAAATTCCTGGCTTTGGTAGATCGTCGTCGTACCGATCTGGCGCGCGTCGGTTGTGAATTCGCTGATGTCGGGAATGCGCTGTTCCTTGTTGACGATCAGGTTGTAGACCACGTCGAGATCTTCGGCTCGCGCCTGCGCCGCCAGTCCTGCTAGGTGCTGGCGATAGGTGCCGCCATAGTTCATGTGCACGTGCAGGTCGGCGCTCGTGAAGACGCCGAACTTTTCGGGAAGGAGCTGCGCCTGGAGCGTGATCGCGAGCTCGAGGCCTGAAGGACTCATGGTGAGGTTCTGTTGAACCGGCCGTCGTGCGAATCCGCTCATTACCCACAGCGTCCCAGCTCCCACGGGGAGTTCGACGCTGCAACGCTCCTGACAGTGAAAGTAGCGGTTTTCCTGTTTCTGCTGGGCCCGATCGAAACTGTCATCGCCATGCAGCCAGGCGTCCGACGGGCCGTAGTAACGGCCATCACCAGCAAGGAGCATCACGCGGCCGGCGACGGGCTGGCCACGTTCATCACGCAACGACAACGTCAGCGTCCCGGTGCGGCTCAGGTAGTCGCGCTTGGCTGCAACAATCTGTTGGCGCTGTCCGCCGACCACGTCCTGTATCCAAAGCGTCGTGTTGCCAGTCTCGTTGCTGGTATAGAGAACGCGCTGCCCGTCTGGCGACCATCTTGCGTTGCGCCGATCGAATTCACCGAACGTGAGCGGAAGAGGCGAGCGCCCTTCAGGTGTCGTCAACCAGAGCTGTTGCCATTGCCGGCCTTGGTAGCTGCCGTAGAGCAGGCGCTTGCCATCGGGCGACATCTCAGGTCGCGCCGCCCAAGTGGTCTCCTCGACCAGCACACGCTTGCGATCGTTGGGATCGGTGACCGATGTAGACCAGATGTCGCCCGTACCCCAGGCGATCTCGGATTCGCGGTGAAATACACCCGCGTCCCGTCAGGGCTCCAGCTTGGATTGATGGCGTGATCGGAGGGTGAGTAGTAGTAGCGATCGAGCGTAGTGGTGCGCGGGGCGATCAGGGGTCGCACGTTGGCGAGTCCCTGGTCGGTGATGTCCGCGATGAAGAGATTGAAATGCCCGGTGCCTTGCGTCGATACGAATGCCAGGTGCGTGCCGTCCGGAGAGAAGCGTGGCTCGAGGTTCACCGCACCAGACTGCGTCAGCGCTTGCTCACGGGCCGTTGCGATCTCGTAACGCCACAGCTCCATCGCGTCCCGGTCATAGCGCACGAAGACCACCCAGCGTCCATCTCTCGACCAGTCAGGCTGCAGGTCGTATCCGGGTCCGTGCGACAGCTCTCGCGCTTCATCACTGCCGATCGTCTGTCGCCACAGCGAACCCGCCATGCTGTAGACGACGCTCGAACCATCGGAGGCAAACGCTGCGGCTGCTGGCCCCGTGGTCGGCTGCGGAATGGCATCTTCGCGCCAGTAGTAGCTGTGCGGCAGGTCGATTTGCTTCAGAACTGGTTCGCGCGCGCGGTGGCGATGATTGGCAGCAGGATGACGAGCAGCGCAATGCCTGAATCGTTGAGTCGCCAAGAACTTACCTCCCGGACGAAGGTGCGCATCTTAAAGAGAAGAGGTCTCGGCTATTGACAATGGCCATATATGAGCGCTAGATGATCACATATGGCTTCAGAGGCAACCTGATCCCGCATCCTGGATGGCTGGGCCACCTCCTTGAGCCGGTGGTGCTCTTGTGTTCTGAAGTGCGGGAATCACGTGGAGAGAATTCTCGGATCTGGCTAAGGCGAAATTCGTGCACGTCGCGACAGAAGAATTCGGCATTCGCGGACGACCGACCAACGCTTCGCGCGTGGGCAATCCTGACCGGACTTGATCGGCGTGATGTGCGCAAGCTTCGGCTCGCACTCGCGCATCGGCGCCCGGTTGATCCGGGATTCATGAGCAAGCCATCACAGGTTCTCGATGGCTGGTTTCACGATGGTGAATTTCAGGCGCCGTCTGGCCGGCCCCGTGATCTTGAAATCTGAAGGCGAGGAGGGATCGTTCACCGCCTTGGTGCGCCGATACGCGCCCGGCATTCCGCCAGTGGCGATGGTGAAGGAGCTGAAAGCGGCCGCAGCGATAGAAGAAGTGAGTTCGGGGAAGCTTCGCGCGGTTAAGCGCGCCTACATTCCGCGTGACTTGAACGAAAACCAGATTCGCCTGTGGGGCAGCGTTCTCAGGACATCGGAACTACGTGGGAATACAACCTCACGCGTACCGGCGAACAGCGATCGCGGTTTGAACGGCGCGCAATCAATCTGGTGCATCGATCGCAAAGCCATCCCTGCGTTCCAGGTCGTTTCTGGAAGAGGAAGGCGATGGCATTTCTCGAGCGAGTGGATGATTGGCTGTCGGCTCACGAAGTCGAAGGACAGGCGACGGCGCGCGGCTCGGCGCGCGGCTTTACCATACTGGAGGAATCGTCGACCAAGTCGCGCAACAACGATGGCGGCGCCCCTGGTACCGAACAGGTCATTCACCATGATCGCACGGCGGGTACCGAGATCAATTGAACTGACGCAATCAACGTCGAGCGACTGCAGAGCGCTCCCATGCGCATGCTGGAGGAGTCCTGACGGCGAGCGTGCGCCGGTCGCGATCCGGCGAGATGGTGTCGACTCGGAGCAAGATTCGCACGGCGGAGGTCAGGTTCGCGCCTGCAGTCGCTCGGCAATCTCCGCGCGGCTGCTTCACGGCGCTAATCGGTCATTGCGGTGAGGGCGTCGTGGCTCTGAGGCAGCTGCCCTCCGGAGCAACAACAATGAACCCCTAATATTGAACGCTCGTTTCGTTTCTCTGCCTGTGCGCACTGTGGTGTAGCGGCTTGCGGGACGAGTGGTTCGACAGTTCCGCCACAAACGTGACCAATCGCTGGCGGACTCTTCACAGGAGTAGCGAATACCGCGAACGGTGGATGCATCCGACCGCAGTTCAGCCGTTGGCATCGAAGGTGGTGGAATCTGCGGTGCTCTCGCGTCATCACTAGTATCGACGGCGATGGCACGCTGGTCGTCGGATGCGCGCATATCAGCCGCTGACGCGGTGGTCACCGCGGAGAATCGCGTGGTACGCTGGGCGATCTCCATGTGGGGTCGTGAAGCCTTCGGTAGCAGCAGAACCCCGAGAGTGGGGAGATTCTCGTGCCGAGCGCATCAACGCGGTAGCAGCGGATCATCCAGTCTCACTGATTCGCAGCGGCTCTCAGAGATTCGAGATTCTCGCCCGGTTCCAATGGGGTGGAACATTTGGTTCCGTCACCGTGGGACAGCGAGGCCGGCTCCGCGGCGGACATCCACCTTGGCGACGTGGTCATTCTGGCGAGGCGATGAAACCGTTTCCCCAGTGGCGGTAGATCAACGAGGCGACGCCACCGTAACTCCTGCACGTTGTAGGAGGCACGATCGACGGATTGGATCTCCAGCACAACCAACTGGAGGTCAGTGGGCCAACCTGTGACTTTTGCGTTTCTATCCCGTTTTCTCGCAACGGTTTGTTGGAGTTGACACCAGATGCCGAGGCGCTGGCGCAGCTGTTGAGGCAGCAGTCAAGATCGGAGATCGAGTGACCGTCAGCGGCCACGGATCACGATCCGGCGAGATTCTCGCGACCAGAATCGATCCGCAGAGAGCGACTCCAACCCTATTTGGTTACCGGATTCGTGAGCACTCTCGACACCGCGCGGTTTCGGTTCACACTCAACAAACTCACGATCGACTATAGCAGCGCGCAGCTGGAAGAGTTCCCAGATGGAGCCCCGGCATCGCAGATCGATGTCGTCACATTTGGCGGATCATGCGCCAGCCGATGGGGTTCTCAATGCGAGCCGCATGATCTACCTCTCCGGCGCCATTGACGGGCCCGCGGGCGTCGATGTCAGTATGGAAGGGGTGATCACACGCGTCGGATCCGCTACCGACTTCGACATCGACGGTCACCCATAAAACTCAAACGCGACGCCATCTGCGGCTCTGCATCCTCGTTGCAGCCTCAGATCGACAGATGGGTGGGCCTTTACGGCGGCGTGCTGCGCCTCCGATGGATAGTCACCGACAGTGACCTGGGAGCGTGCCTGTGGGCAGAGTGGTCTGCTGGGTGACGCTTTGACCGGGCCAATCGAAGCTACTTCGCCGGCCGGTCTCGACGGTACTTCTGATCTGAGGTCACGCACTCACCTGCTGCTGACTTCGTGGAGCGTGGCAGGTGCAAGTGGGTCGGCTGGACCGGGCAGTCTCCAGAGCGATGACGTAGTGAATGTCGAAGGATCGCCGGTGGTTCAGCGAACGAAGCCTCGATGGCTTCGGCAATCGTGGTCCCCATGCAGGGCGATTCGGAAACGTGGCCACAATCGATACCTCGGATATTTGAGCCGAATTCGCTCTGCGATTGTTATTGCTGGCCGCCGGATCCTGACGACCAGGAAGCACGCTTTCGTATCCGCAGACGGCGCTCGCCGCAAACAGTTTTTCGCTAGGTCTTGCACGTGCGGGTGTCACAAGACTCCAGGACTTTTCGACTTCTTCACATCAGACTGAATCACAACGGAGGCGACTGGCTGGCCACAAGGGTCGAGGTGCGGGCAGCGGGATGTCCGACTAAGCCAATCTGATTGCCGAGTTGATGCGACCCGTGGCAGTTGCCTGAGCAGAAAACATGAGCGGTCAAAATCAAACAAGCGCTTGATCGCCCTGTCCGCCTTGTGGCTCGCTGCTTGTGGGGTAACGGTACGCACGACTCGACTCCGAGCGCCACGAATTCCGGCGAAGCGGGACGCCGAGTCCTTCCGCACCCGGCGTTAGCTGACATAGCATCACGGAATGCCTCGGGTCATCGCGCCACCTCCGGCATCGAGGTGGCGGAGCGCCGTCGCGCTCGAAGATCAAGGGAGTCATCGATCGCGTGGAAGCTGATGGCGCCGTCGTAGTCGATGGCGTTCAATACTTGACCGACAACGCGTCTGTTCTGGTCAATGGCTTCGTGTGCTGAAGCGTTACCGATTTGCAGCTGGGCTCACGTCGTGACGGTCATTGGCGCAGTGCTGACTCGCAGACCAACTTGGGAACCGCTGACAGGATTGTTTCCGATGACGACGTTGCTGGCGCAATTCTCGCGCTCGATGTTGACCGCTCTGGAACCCTGGAACTGCTATTGGGCAGAATATTGTTGTCACACCGGAAACCGTGTTTCGGCGACACTATCCTGACCCGCTTTCGCTCGCGACGCTTGGTTTATGGGAGCAGGTTGCGGTGCGGCCGCGTGGACTTGACGGTGGGATCGTCGCGACCGAATAGACCGATGGCCAGCGAATTCAGGCTGGCAAGCATCAGGAATAGTCAGGTTGCTCGATGAGAGCAATGGCGTGTTCCATCTTAATCAGATCCCGGTGCGCCACGTTGACGCGGCAGTCGTCGGTTTCCACGAACAAGATCTCGCAACGGCGACCTCGATAGCGTGCAAAGGCATGCCCATCTGGGCCGTTCCGCGTTCTTGCTGTTGAAGCGCGTTATTGGCGGCATCAACGCCGACGCAATCGAATACATCGGATCGATCCCCTCGATAACCCCAGGCGTCTTCGATTTCCGGAATGATCACGCCGATGTGGCCACTTCAGGCGATTTCGATGGTCAACGGCAAACCAGTCAGCATCGGACTCTCGAGCACGCGGTACGCGGGCCTGGGAACTCAAAGCCGGCGGTCCTGCAAGAAGGTACCGAGGGGCACTGGCTCACGCGTGCTCGCCGCCAGCCGACTTGAGCCGCGGGGTGCCTTCCACGCGCAAGCGCGCCTGATCGACACGCAGCTACAGTGCCAACCTTCGGACCGCAGGCCCAGTGACGGGTTCTGATCCAGACGCAACGGATCGCGCGCCAGCGTGCCAGTCGGAAGTAAGCACCTCAACACTGATGACGCAGCGAGACATTGCCGGCACGCGAGCCAGCACCTTGCGGACCTGTATGCTGGCAGCGTGTCAGCGTCAGCGGGTTCACTCATCGTTATCTTGGACATGTTGCGGCCATGCGTATTGAGCAGAGCGAACCCCGCCAGTGCGTCTCTGCAGCACTGGCACAACGTTCGCCTTGCGCATGAGCCAACTTTTCCGATCACCATTGGCTCGACGACATTGACTGTGGCGGACTGCCAACTACCCAATCTTACTATGGTCATACATTGGCCGATGGATGCTCTTGCCGGCATCGGTCAGCCAGCAGCTTCTATGGCTGGTCGTAAACCCCGGTCCCTGGGGCTGACACAGGGCGATTCAAGTGTTTGGCACCTGAACGGGGATCACATCATCGCTGATCGAATCTACTGGCTCGAAGAATGAATGATTGATTACGCGCCAGGCAGGGCTCGAGCCACTGAGCCTGGCGGCAGGACGCCAAACTCCTAGTGCGGCCACAGCCACCCGAACGTACCCGCGGTGAGCAGTCCGTAGATGAGCCCGTCGAAGATTGACTTTGAACGTCAGGTTCCACGCGCGCCGATACCAGATCGACATTTGCAGCAAGGCGAGCGAGTAACCCACGAAAAGCCGTGGCGCCGACCAGCTGGAACACGCGCAGGTAATCAGTTCCGGGGGTAATGCGCGGCTGGCGACGTAAGCGCGCAAAGAAGCTCACTACGACCGTGTACAGGAACCACTGCACCAGGCTCCTGGCCATGGAACCCGGTCCATTCGGCAACACCGTGAGCATCATGACCGGTCCTTGGTGAGTTTCTCCATGTGCTCGGGCGTGCGCATCTCCTTCATGTTCGAGGCACGCGGCAGCATGTAGTCGCCCGGCGGAATGGCCAGGGGACGCAGCGCATCTTGCACCTTGTCCTGATTGGGCACCTTGGGATAGTCGCCCCGATGCCAGAACGGGCCCATGTGAATGATCGAGCTCGCCACGAACACGATAACGGCCGACAAGAGAATCGGCAGCCACAATGCGTCCAGACCTGTCATGAGAAATCTCCCTTCGGTTTCTGGAATCTTGTTGTGCCGGCAATGACCGGTGCGAACTTTACTCTCGACAGCACTGGCCTGGCCAAGGGGCGCGTTGCGCAGCCAGAGCCCTTGCTCAGCTCGCCTTCGCTGTGCCGGCCTGTGCGGCGAGCGCATCGTTGAGGCTAGCCTCGATCATCATCCATCGCCCTCGTCGACATGCGCACGCGTGATCATGAGAGGCGGAATGAAGCGCACCGGTGCTCACGCCGCAAGAGAGCAGCAGCAAGCCGTTGTGAAACGCGGTCGTCAGCATCTTTTCGCACAGCGCGCGCCGGGTTTCCTGCTGACCGATCCTCGATCAGCTCCATGCCGATCATGAGCCCCTTGCCGCGCACGTCGCCGATGCATTCGAAGCGCTTCTGCAAGTCACGCAGGCGCCCGAGAAAATACTCGCCGACGGCGGCGGCATTCGCGGCGTACTCGCGCTCGACGAGATCAGGCGTCGCGAGCGCCGCTGCGCAACACAGCGGATTGCCACCAAAGGTGTTGCCGTGCGCGCCACGCTTCCATTTCTCCATGTGCTTGCGGCGCGCTACCACGAGCCCGATCGGGAGTCCGGAACCGAGACCCTTGGCGAGCGTCATGATGTCCGGCGCGACGCCCCAGTGTTTGGCTCGCGAACATCTTGCCGGTGCGCCCGATGCCCGACTGCACTTCATCGAAGATCAGCAGGATGCCGTGTCGGTCGCAAAGCTCACGCAGTCCCTGCAGGAATCCATCCGGCGGCACAGAGGTAGCCCCCTTCACCTTGCAAGCGGCTCGACCAGGATCGCTGCAACTTCGTTCGGCGGCACATTGGCCTGAAACAAAGTGCCTTCGATGTAGTCGAGCACCGGCCTTTGCCCTGGTCCGCGCCCGCGAATAGCGGCCGATAGGTGTTGGGGCAGGCACGTGAGTGACGCCCGGCATGGTCGGGAAAAATCCCGCCTGCTGGGTGTACTTACTGGAAGTGAAAGCGAGTGATCCCATGGTGCGGCCATGGAACCCACCTAGGAAGGCGATGAAGCGCGGGCGCCCGGTGACGTAGCGCGCGAGTTTCAGCGCGCCTTCAACCGATTCGGTACCGCTCTGGCACAGCGAGGATCTGTACAGGTTCGCGCATCGGATCCAGCGCGTTGATTTTTCCGCCAACTGTCGTCATGCGCTCGTGCCAGTAGTCGCTCGAGATGTGCAGAAAATCGTCGCGCGGCCTCCTTGATGGCGGCGACCACGCGCGGATGCGGCGTGCCCGGTGCTGCACACCGCGATGCCAGCCGCGAAATCGAGAAAGCGGTTGCCATCGACATCCCAGACTTCGGCGCCGCGGCCTTTCGCCATGACGAACGGATAGTCGCGCGATAGGAAGGCGTGGTGACGGCGCGATCTCGCTCGATCAGTGCCCGGGCATTGGGCCCAGGCAGTTCGGTGCGAATGCGTGCTTTGAGCGCATGGGAAGTTCCTCGGTTTTCACGCGCCGATCCACGGTCGGCAGCTTGATACGAATAGGGTTCGCGTGCGCGACCTCCAGCGGGCGCGCAGGTCGCGCAGGCAGTCCAGGTCCGTCTGCTCCGGCGCGGGCAACTCCTGGATGGAGTGAGCGACCCGCAGCGGCCATCCAGTCGCATTTTGTGCCGCCTCGACACTGACGCCAGGATAGAGCCCGGTCAACTGCAGCTCATCGGTCTTGGGGTCGGGCCGCAGGATTCCGAAGTCCGTGATGACGGCACGGGACCACCGCCCGGTGCGCCACTGTCGCGACGGGCCTGCGCCGTCGAGATAGGCAAACGCAGGAAGTCACGAAATCGAGTTGCGACGATGAAGCTGCGTGGCGATTGCTTCATCACGACCAGGACTTCGCGCGCATGGGTCGCGATCTCCGGCGCGCCGCCCGCACCGGGCAACGCACTTTGGGCTTGCATAATCGCCGATCACCGTCGTTCAGATTACCGAAGCGATCGATCTGTGCAGCACCGGAGGAATCCGGACGTCAACGCGCCCACGCTCAGCAGGTAATGGCTGAAGATCTCGGGCAGCGGAACGACGCAGTCCGCCGTTTCTGCGAGCTCGCCGTCACCGATCGACGACAAAGGCAACACGCTCGGCTTGGTGCCGACCGTCTCCGATTCATAGATCAGTACCAGTTCCGGCTGCGTGTCGCAGGCGCGCCAGGCTGCACGCGGCACTCGGCCAGGCCGATGCCGACGAAGCACACAGCGCCGCTGCGGAGCGCCGTGCTGCAGTCACGGTCATGATTTCATCGGCGCTGTAAGCGGCGAGCCCATGTTCCACTTCTTTAATGTTTCGCCTGTCGCTCGCGACGGCGCGCCAGAATACCCCAGCCTCGGCCTCGATCACGACCGAACCCGCCGGCAACCGCGCATAAAACCAATCGGACCTTCTCCTGCCGCAGGCTGTCCGAGGAGCCGATCGGCTTCAGCGTGCGTAAGGATGAACTCCACTCGATGGCGAGATCTCCGGCGAGCTCGTAAAAATGCTGCTCGTGCAATACGCCGTGACGTCCAAAGCCGGCAATGGCGCGAAACGCGGAACCGCTCGTGGACACCACTAGGTCTGCGCGTGCTCGAGCAGCCACTCGACTACAGCAAGCGATGCCGGTGCTCCGCCCTTCTCGTGCATATAGAAGCGCAGGTATGTGCCGTTCATGTTGATACTCCAGCAATGCGAGTCACCTGCTCGACCAGCACGCGCGCCAGCAGTACGCCGGCGCCAGTCAGGAGACAGAGGATCCGCTGACATGTGGCGACTACGAGCCCAGCCGCCCGCAAATTGCGCGCCGCGACAGCAGCGCGACGGTCCCGGCGGAAAAGGTCGAGGTGAACGTGGTAGAGCGCGCCAAGAAATCCAGTCGTAATGAGCAGGCGCGCGGTGTGGAGACAGCCCTCCCAGCGGCTCGGCGCCGCCCAATGCCATGATGCGTAATAATCATGAACCTCACCGAACAGGAGGTTGGCGGCGAGCGTGCCGAGCGGCGGCAGTCGGGAAGACGGGATTGAGCAGAACACCTAATCCCTAGCTGTGCATCCAGGCTGCCGGAGCACGGCGCCGATGCCGACTGCGAACAAACTGGGGAGCCACGCCGCTATTCGAGTTCCCTTTCGCGCGTATCTTGAAGGCCGCCGCCCGTTGTGCAGTGGCGTGGCATCGCACGAATGCCCACCGCTGCGCCGTCTGAACGACGGGGTAGGGCATTAACAGCCTTGCGGCGGTTCGGGGAGGAATGCCATCTCCGAAGACGCACCCATGGTACTGAAGCATCCTGGGCCGCGCCAGCACGCGCCGACCGAATCGTGACGGCGATAACAGCGTGCGGCGCCGATCACCAGACGGGCTGACTTTCAGGCGCGCAGAAACTCGCCGTGATCCCGCGCTCCGAGCACGTGTACCGTTCCATCCAGAGATCAGGAATGCTCGGCGATCGCGCGCGATGTCGTCCCACGCGAGGTAAAGTGCCGCTTGTCGCGCGTGCGTGGTAGTCCCGCGGCGCGTACGAGGGATGCTAAGGCACCCTCCTGGCACCACGGCCACCGCACTCACCTGGCGGGTTGGTGGCAGCACGATGGCGCTCATGTCCGCGGGTGAGGGCTTCGACCTGTTCCTCGACGCGCTCCCGCGATCAGGGGCAGCGTCGCTTTCGCCATGTTCGCTTTGCCGCACCGCGCCGACGACGCCGCGGATCGGGCACGTTACCGAAGCTGGCGCGCCGGACTCTTGCCGCGCATGCAGGATCGTGACGATTCGGGAGTAATGGCTCAGCATCTCGCCGCGAGCGGGTTCAAGCCAGCGAAGGGGCGAGTCGATCGGCCTGCGGCGAGAGTCGGAACGCGAGCGAGATCGGTGTCGGCGACATGACGGCGCATCAGTCCGCATCGCCGAGCTGCTTCGGCGCCCGCGGTGTGGTGGCAACCGCCATCTCGGCAGACTGTGCTCGGAAAGCTGCACCGCGTTAGGCCATTCTTCAACCGCATCGCGCAGGCGGTAGCGAGCCGACCCCGGATTTCCACCCCAGGAGAAGGTCATCGGCGCGGCTTGCGCATGCCAGCGCCGATCATCTGGTCAGGTAAATGAGATCCGGCGTCATGCGAATCAGGTGCAGATCCTTTGCGGCGCTGCTGCCGGATGATCTCGTGTCCCGCAGCCGAGCGTGGAATCAGGTGTGTGAAACCTCCAGCGCCGCGAGTCAACCGTCCTGAACGCTGACGTACGGCTGATCGCCTCTGCTCAGCGCCACCAGCCTCATCGCTATTCGACGCGACGGTCTGCGCACTGTTCGCGCAGGTATTGCGTGGCAGGTAGCAGGGCGTGAAGCGATGGCCTTGCCGGTGTTGGCCGTGGAGCCCTTCCACCGCACCGAACGGCTGGATACTTCCCGGCCATGCGCCTGCTGTCGTCGCACCCGCGTGACGTGATTCGCGTAGCGTCACACCGGCTTCAATGTGATCATGGAAACCGACTTCACCCGTCTGGGCTCGCCGCAGAAGCCGGCAGTGAGCCCGAGCGCCGTGTCATTGGCGAGACGCAACAGCCTCTTCGTTCGAAGCGACGCGATGGAGCGTCGAGAATTGGCGCGGAACATCTCGTGCTTCACAGACAGTGATGACCTTGCCGGCGCCCGAAAGCGAGCGTTGGCTGTAACATCGAAAAGCCGCGCGCAGCGAGTCGCCATCGAGCAGATGACGCTCACTGCTTCCGCGTGATCACGCGGAGCTCCCTCGCGCAATTCAGCCGCGTATCGCAAGCGTAATCCCGGCACCCTCGGGCCGTGGTCACTGGTCCGGAGCCAGCCTTCTGGGCAGCGCGGGATCACCTGATGCGCAGCGTCGCGACCTGATGCTGTAGCCGTTCGATCAGTGCATCGCCACGTCACGCGTGTTGTACGTACAGACGCGAGAGGGCGGAGCACTTGCCCCCATGCCGTTTGTTCGAGTGATCCGTCACCGGTCGAGATCCGCCGACGAGGTCACGATGCATGGATTTCGCCGCCCATCTCCGCGATGTACTAATGTGATAAGTGCTCGAGCCATCGTGCGTGCGATGCGCATGCCCACTTCACAGCAGTTTTGCGTGATCGCGGCGAATGGTGATTGACGAGCGCATCGCCGACCTCACGCCCTGATCCGCTGGGCGTAGCCAGCCACGCCGGGCGGAAATCCAGCATCGCGAAAGCAGTCCGCGAGCATCCGGCCCGCCCGCGTCGCCGTTGCGCCCTTGAGTGACCACCGTGTTGCCGGTGACCAGCGCCGCCGCAACCGGACCGCCGGCGAGCGCGAGGGGGAAATTGGAACGGGTGATCACGACCCAGACACCGTCGGCTTCAATACGCTGCGGTTGCGCGAGACGCGAGGTCAGTGGGTCATTCGGCAGCGCGCATTCGGAAGCCTTGCTGGCGCTCGAAGTCGTCGCAGCATGCGTAGAAGAAATCTGGCGGTCTCCTGCGTTTCCTTTGAGCGCTTCCATGCGGTTCTGCCGACCTGGCAAGAGCGTCATGCGATGTCGTGCATTGACGCCCTCGATCAATTGCCCCGCTCGACGCAACAGGCGCACACGCTCCATGGGACTTTGCTTCCACGTGGCAAAAGGCCGCGACCTGGATTGCGGCGTCTGCCTGTCGCCGTGGCTGCTGCGAAATGGCCGAGGACTTGTTCCCTGGTCTGCTTGGACGAGCTTTACCGCGATCCGTGCGCTGGCAGGTCGATCGGTTCCATCGACATGGAGCGTATGAGGTCGCGCCGAGAGATCGACCTTCACGCGCAGACGCCAACGAAGCGCGTGTGCAGCCCGGTGGCGGCGATTGTCGACCGAATGGCGTGAGTTTGAAACTCATGACGCGGGCTGGCCCGTTTGCTTCGCTTCCAGACGAGGCTGAATCACTGTATCACCCGAGTCTGCCTGCAATGCAGCCTCGAGCTCGCCGGATGAGCCGATCGAGGAGACCGAGCGCGTCGGAAAGGTCCTTTCTTCGATGACGAGCGGTGGCGCTGATCGGATCAGATTACCGCGCCGCAAACGACACGCCAGCCTGCAGACCTGAGCGCAGCAACTGCTTGAGAGCGCCAGCATCTCGTCCCACGGCGCCAACGGTTCACGGCTGGTTTGATCACGCACCAGTTCGACGACCGCGTACAGGCCGTGACCGCCACGAACATCGCCGATCACTGGGTGACGCATCTCCATCTGCTTCAGTTGCGCAAAAGCCGGCGCCCAGCCGACGCGGCGAACGCGCAATCAGATCCTGGCGCTCATAATCCTGCATGTACGCTGCTTCCTGCCGCACAGCACAGCGGATGCCCGCAGCAGTTCAGGCCGGTACAGCATTCGTGGCTCGAGCGCCCGCGCGACAGGTGCCGCAAGCACCACCGCCTGAGCGGCAGGTGTGCACCAGTCAGGCCCTTTGGCGAGCGTCATCAGATCCGGTCGCGCTTCCCGCCATATGCCACGCGAACCACTCGCCGCACCGCGCCCGGAAACCGCTCGCGACTTCATCCGCCACCAGCACAGCGTGCGCGAGTGCCAGTGCGGCAACGCGGGCCAGCCGTCGGGTGCGACGATGCCATTGCGCCAGCATTGGGTTCCATCACTACCGCAGCGATCATCCGCGCCGCGCGCGTCGATCAATTGAGTTACTGCTCTCTACTGCCGCGACACCGCATCGCTCGGCATCGGCCGCGCCGCAGAGGGGCAGCGATACGCAAGGGGCGGGGTGGGAATCCTGAAAGCTGCGGCATCGACCTGTTGTAGTCCGGGCGAATCTCCCGAAAGGGCCATCGCCGCGTAGCTCGCGCCGTGATACGAGCGGTCGCGCAGCGTCCTGCGCCGCGCGGCTTGCCGCTCGCCTGGCGGGCAAAGTCTGACCGCATGCTCACGGCGGCGCCGCCGAGCGTGAAGAACACGCGCCCGCCTTCGAATCCGGATTTCGAGCAACAACCGGCGAGGCGCGCCCGCGGCTCGGCACCCAGAGCTGGCGACGAAACACAACCGTGGCCTGCTCGCGAATAGCGGCAACGACATGGGGATGCTGATGCCCGAGGTTGCAGCACTCACTCAGGCTGTTGAAATCGAGAATCGTGCGCCCGTCCCCGCGACAAGGCGCGCCCTGCCCGCCGACGATCGTCGGTATCCCAGTCGGTCTGCCTGCACCAGCCAGCAGCACGGTTCGCCGCTCGATGACATACGGTCGCTTCTCTCCCGAATGCTCTAGACTAGGCGGCGTTGCGCCAGCAGACCGTCTACCAGTGGCGTTTCCAATGGCGCCATCCAACCACCAGCGTACGTACAACCACGCTCGTCATGAAGATCCTCTCCATTTCAGGACTGACCAAGACCTATGCCTCGGGCTCCAGGAAAGCCCAAGAACATCGATCTCGGAGATCGAGAAGGGCGAAATATTCGGCTCTCGGCCCAAATGGCGCCGGCAAGACCACGCTGACCAACACGTTCTGCGGGATTGTCACCCCCGACCAGCGGAAAAGTCCTCGCTGACGGGCACATGAAATACAGCGCGCGGCCTGCTCGCTGATCGGCCTGGTGCAGCCGCAGGAGCTCGCTACCGATACGTTCGAGAAGCGTGGTCGACAGTCAACTTCAGTCGTATCGTCAGCGCGCGCCGAATCACGCATTCGTCGAGAAGAGCGCGAGCTATCACTCTGGGAGAAGCGCGGCGACAAGATCGCGACTGTCGGCGGATGAAGCCGCGTGATGATCGCGAGGGCTCTCGCACGAGCCCCATCCTGTTCCTGACGAGCCGACCGCCGGCGTCGATGTGGGCTTCGGCGTGTCATGGGGCTCTTGCGCGGGTTGCGGGCGACCGGGGTGACCGTCGTCTCACCACCACTCATTGAAGAAGCGGAGGAGATGGCCGATCGGGTCGGGTCATCTGGAAGGGCGAAACCGATCGTCGTGGACGAAAAAGAGGTGCTGACAGTGCTCGGCAAGCGACAGTCACCGCCCACCGCAAACGCCGATGCATGTTTCACCCGTCGAGCTTGCGGACTGGCACCTGGCGCTCGAAGCGAACGGTTGCGAGCGCTACACCGACGCCACGAGCAGCGTGAAGGGAATCGCCCGCTCCCTCAATGGCGCGCATGCGCGAGCTGGACATCGGCTTCATGACCTCAACACGCGAGAGTCACCAGAGATCTTCGTGAACCGTATGATCGCCACGGAGCAGCGGCATGAGGACGGCTGCAGATTCAACGTTTACGGCGTCCTCGCTATCTACAGGTTCGATGGGGCGTGCGTTGCACCGTGCTGCAGAGTCTGGTCACACCGGTGATCACAACCTCGCTTTACTTCGTGGTGTTCGGCGTCGATCGGGCCACGACAGACGCAGGTCATGGCGTCTTTATGCGCGTTCATCGTGCCGGGGCTGGACTATGTCGCCACCACTTGTTTACCAACGCCTTCGTTCGGTATCTATTTCTCCAGTTCATCGGCATCATTCCATGAGCTCCTGTCCGCTCCGGTGTCGTACCCGAGATCGTCGCGCATACGGCAGCGGCCACCAAGTCAATTGTTCTCGGCCTGTGATCCTCACCACGGCATCGTTCTTCGCGCCAACCAGATCCCGCATCCGTTCTGGATGGCCGCGTTCCTGGTATTGACGGCAGCCACCAGCCTGTTCGGCTTATCGCTGCGCATCTGGCTGACGGGCCGATAATTGCAGTTCATCCCGATGCTGATCGTGACTCCCCTGACAAACCGGCGGGGCCTTTACTCCATCAACATGCTCCGCAGCCCCTGGCGGACGACCCTTTTTCAACCGGTCGTACCTGATCACAAGGTTTGCTGGAGTTTCGCTGCACCTCCGACGTCAGCGGGCACTGACCGCGGTAATCGCTGGGGTTCTTCATCGCCGCCTGTTGCTGGTGGGATGGATATTCCGCACGGGTATCGACTGAAGAATAGCAGGCAGGCGTTTAACGCGCGGATAAGCCCCTGAATCCCAAGGAGAATTGCCGTGAAACGCCTGTTGCTTCGGTCCCAGCATACGAGCGCCGGCTGCCTGTCGCCCCGGCTGCAATTGAAGAGTATATAACACGTGTAACTGAATCAGCAGTC
>ERZ1370068.10253-contig-8968_pt1 | contig 46585 bp, 55 predicted proteins | sample MGYA00561227_ERZ1370068 | MGnify/ENA primary metagenome ERZ1370068 (study PRJEB38410, sample SAMEA6850437) | metagenome | study: Metagenomic assessment of the ecological functions of the soil: analysis of the soil microbiota associated with the... | reverse complement strand
TTGTACTTCGTTCAGTTACGTATTGCTATCCGTAATCGGTCGACGAGGGCACTGGTACTGACGCAAGACCTGATGCGGCCGGCGGCCAGTGCCGCTCGATCACTCGAGCCCGGGACAGGTCTCCGCCTCGGTGCCGGCACTTGGGAGAATGCGTGAAGACGTCCGAGAGGTTCACAAACGGAGGTGCGTCACTTGGCGCGAGAGACGAGGAAGACCAATCAACGCCCCAGCAACCGGTCGAAGGCCGCCGTGGCATGGGTGTCCATTGCCATAGCGACACTGGCGCTGATGCCGCCGGCGATCACCTTCGCCGCTCCCGTTGTCTTCGGAGGCAGCCGGATCAGCGCCCGCCGACATCCAGGCGACGGTCGAGGAATTCGAAACCTCCTCGGCGACAACAACGGCGTGGGCGGCACCTTCACCGGTGGCCGGCGCGCGAGATCAACTGGGACGGTGTCCCGGACCGGTTTGCCGCCGCCGAACAACCTGCCGACCAACTTCTTCAACAAGAACTCGCCGCGCGGCGTGGTCTTCTTCACGCCTGGGTCCGGCTTTCAGGTGAGCGGCAAGGAGGAGTCGCGCCGACCGAGTTCGACTAATCTCCGTCCGGATCGCCTCGAACAAGTTCGCCGTGTTCCAGTCCTCCGCGGCTGTTCACGGCGCTCGGGAGCCCGATCACGGAGATCCTTTCTTCGTCCCCGGCACGGCCCAAGCGGCGACCAGCAGGGGTTCGGCAGCGTCTTCACTGACGTGGACCATGACGACAGCACGAAGATCGAGTTCTTCGACGTCAACGGCGCGCTCTTGTACAGCGGCTTCGTGCCGCCGGCCAAAGGCAACGAGACGCCTCGTTCCTGGGGTCGCCTTCGACGCCGGCGAAGAGGTCTTCCTCGTTCGGATCACCAGCGGTGACGTCGAGCTCGGGGGAGTAACCGGGGAGGCCGTGATCTCGTCGTGATGGATGACTTCATCTACGGCGAGCCCCAGCCCCTGCCCTGAGGCACCTGGGGCGTGTCTCGCGACAGGGTCTCTGCCAGGCGCCCCGGGCTCGGGGCGCCTGGCAGAGACCTCCATCACCTCAGGTGCGCGAGCGGACCTAGTGCGCCAGCGGATCGGGTCGCAGCTGGAAGTGCACGACCAGCGGGCTCGCCAGCGTCTTGCCGGGCGCGCCGGGGCTCGGCGCGTCGATGCCCTCGATGTGCATGGGCGTTCGGTTGCCGGACGTCACCCACAGCCCTCGACCCTTCCAGCCGCCTGCTTGGGATCGTCGATGCGGCCGTCGACGCCCTTGGCGAAGAAGCCCATGGGATAGGGAACGCGCAGCTCGACGACCTTCCCGTACGTCAGCACGTGAGCGAATCCGAGAAGTTGCCGGTGCCGATCGGGCGCGTTCGCGCCGAGGCCCAGGATGTCGTGCTGGTCGACCCAGGTGTAGTACGGGCCCTCGGCCGCGCCGTCCCGGCCGGCGAACGACGGGCCCGGGAATCGGATAGAACGTCCAGCCTTCGGGACACAGGTTCCCCTCCGCCGCGCCCGGCCCGTTGAGACGCCCCTTGCACCTGCGACGGTCGAAGCTCGCGATGTGACCGCTCGCCAGCGTCACCCACGCCACGCCGTGGCGATCGATGTCGAAGCCGCGCATGCCGAAGCCGGGCGGCGGGCACCTTGTAGACCTCCGCCAGCGCCGTCTCCGACGGATTCGGTCCCGGCTGGAGCCGCATGACCTAGCCCGGGATGACTGATGTTCGAGCCCCAGATGGATCCGTCGACGGGGTTGTAGGCGATGCCGTAGAAGCCGAGGCCCGATCCGCTTGTCCTTGGCGGGATCTTCCGGCTGGTTGGGCTCGACCCAGGCGTCGCGCTTGCCGTTGCCGTTGGTGTCGACGACGAGCGGCGTCCAGCCCTGCGACTTGCCCGCGTCGCGCGTCTCCCAGAACATCTTGGTGTTGACCCAGCCGACGAGGGCCAGCTCGTTCTGGAGATTGTTGCTGAGCCACAGCGTGTTGTCGGCGTCCTCGGCAAAATTCAGGTGGTGCGTGCCGAAGCACGTGTCGATGAACGTGAACTGCCTGGTCTTCGGGTCGTACACGGTGACCTGCCGCGAGTTCTGCACGAACCCGTCGGGCGTTCGCGTGAGCGGATACGACCTTCGCCGACGGATGACCCGGACGCCGCCGCGCAGTACGCCGGCGGATTCTTGGGCGATCGGATCTGCGCCGTGAAGTAGACGCGCCCGTCCTGATCCATCATCGGGTTGTGCGCGTTGACCCGCGAGTCCCACACTTGCTCGGTGCCGAAGTAAGGCGACGGCGCCACGACCGGGTTCGCCAGCGCCGAGCTGGGGGCGTCCTGATCGCGGACCGGCACTCTCATCGTGGTCTTCGTGATCTTGATCGGGTCGAGGATCGGCAGGTCGTCCGTGCTCAGCTCGGCGGCCCCGTAGATCAGGCCGAAGGCGTTGACCGTGGGCTTCCGCCGGTCGGTGACGATCAGGTCGTGGATGTAGTACTTGGGCGACAGCCAGTCGTACACGGTCACGACGAGGTTGCGCTCCACCCCGTGCGGCCGCGGCGGCACCGACGCCGGTATCTCGCCGGCGCTGGATGCGATCGGTCCACTCCGCCAGGCGGCTGCAGGTGTCCCGCCGTCCGCCGTGTTCGATGGCGTCGCTGATGGTACTGACCATGGTGGTCGCCGCCCGGTCCTGACTGGAGCCGCCGCTGCCACGCGTCGACCGAGCTCGTCGAACGTGCCCAGCGACCGCGGGCATCTCGCGTGTCGCCTTGTCGCCGAGCTGGTGACAGTTGCCGCAGCCGTTCAGCTGAACGGCGTTGAGCCACTGTTCCTGGCGTCTTGAAGGCCGACCGGCATGCCGTTGCCGTCGGGACCCGTGCCCGGGAACAGGCTCCTGTCCGGAATCCTCGAGCATGGCAGAACCAGTAGATGGCGGGATAGTACGCCGCGGCCGCTGGCAGCGTCGGCGCCGGCACCGCGGTCAGGTTCACGATCTGGCCGCGCGCGCTCTTGACCTTCGGCGAGTCGACCAGCCCGTAGCCCCGCACCCACACGCTGTAGGTCGCCTGCGGCAGGTCGGGATCACGTAGCGCCCCTGGTCGTCCGTGACCACCATCTTGGCGAACCGCGTGCCGAGCTCGGTGGTCTCCGCGATGACCCAGACGCCGGCCTCCGGTCCATTCTTGCTGGTGACGACTCCGCCGATGTCGTCGCCGTCGATCTCGCAGCGCGGTGGGTGGGCGCTTGCTGCGCCCTCGGCCCCGCGGCCGGCCAGGCGGCCAATATCACGACCAGACCGACCACCGCCGTTCCGCGTACAGCGAATCTCGCTCGGTCGTGTTGCAGTCCCCCTGGCTTGCGCTACGTCTCGGTGCTCTCGAATCCAGCGGACGATCATGTCGCCAGCTCGCTGCTCGCGCCAGCTGATACAGCCGTGGCAGCGCTCCAGGGCTCACGCTTCCGGTGAAGATGCCCGAGCGCGGACCGCGTTTCGCTGGAAGGCCGCGATCACTTCTCCGGCCGGGCGGTCGAGGAACTCGTCCCGGCTGCCGACGATCAGCGGCAATCGGTAGCCGCCACGGCGCGGAACGCCGTCCAGCGGGCGCCGGGCCGGTAGTAGGGAAACACGTCCTCGACCTCACGCCGGGGCCGATACAGGCTGATGTGGCGGCGGGCGCTCCAGTAGCCCCACGCCCGCGGCACCGGGCTCAACGGACCGCGCCGGGCGATTCTTTCCGCGGTGGCCACACGCGGCGGCGAAGCTCACGCCGGCCGAGCCGCTTGGCCTCGGCCGCCACGTCGGAAGACTGGCCCGAGCAGGATGATCGCCGACGACGTGGCGATCGCGCGGCCAGCTCGCGTAGTGAGAGCACCTTTGTTGAGCGCCGGTCGAATGCCCGGCCAGCACGACGCGCCGATAGCCGCAGCTGCCGGGCGAACGCGAGCACCGTCCTGATGTCCTCGACGCAGTCGACCGAAGCGCTCGTAGAGCCGCCCCGGCCAGCTGCCGACCGCCGCGGGCGACGACGTCGTGGCCGCGCCGTGTTGAACTTGAAATAGCCGATCGGCGGCGTTGAGCCTGGTGGGAAGCTCCCGGGTCAGCGTCGGAGCCGCCGAGAAGGACCGAGCCGAGACCGTTGCGACCGGACCAGCGCGGTGCGCGGGCGACGCTTCGGCTCGGTGACGACGCCGTCGAGCCAGAGCTCCCGTCGCGCGTCTTCAGACGCACGGCGATACCGAGGACTCCGACCGGCCGGGGCACGAGGGGACATCCACCCGATTCGAGGCGCCGGTCAAGCGGGAGACCGCTGACAGCCCCTCTCGCCCGGCCCCATTCTCCGGCGATGGCTCCATCCCTCCAAGGCCGGCTCTCGAGCGCACTCGCGGCGAGCCGCGACGAAGTTGTAGCCCTGGTGCGCGCGCTCCCTCCCGCGCGACTCGAGGAGGGACGCTACGAGAACGGCTTGGAACGGCCGGCAGATCCTGGCCCACATCGCGTCGATCGAGTGGACGCTACCCGCGCCTGATCGACATCGCGCGCGACGCCGCCGGTCCGAGGAGGCGGCGCCGCCGACCCGCGACCATGAAGGGCGGCAACGACGCGCTGACAACGACCGGCAGGTATCCAAGCGCGCGCACCTCACGCGTGTCCGGAGTTGCTCGCCGAGTTCGAGGCAGAACCGCGCCACGACCATCCAGGCGGTCGGAGGCGCCGACGAGGCGCTCTTCGCCCGCCCGCATCCGCTCGGCGCGGGCGGCGTGGTCGGGCCCGCTCGCTCTCGTCTTCCACCAGGTCGCGGTGGCCCACGTGCTCGGGCCACGCGCTGCGACATCGCCGGAGGCTCCTGACACCATGGCTGATCCGAACGCGCGAGGCCCGCTCCGACGGCGTGAAGGTGCTCGACATGACCGAGCACATGGCGGGCCCTTCTGCACGATGATCCTGGCCGACATGGGCGCCGGACGTGATCAAGCTCGAGCGGCCCGGCGCGGGCGACTCGTCTCGCAGGCATGGGCGACGGCACCGAGCGCAATCCCTACTTCCGCTACATCAACCGCAACAAGAAGAGCCTCGCCGCTGGACTACAAGAAGGCGCGCGGCCGCGAGATCTTCCTCAAGCTGATCCCGGCGCGGTGGACGTGCTGGTGGAGAACTATCGGCCGACCGTGATGGAGCGCGCCGGGCTCGGCTGGGACGACCTGGAGCCGGCTGAACCCGCGCCTGATCTACGCGCAGCTCTCCGGCTTCGGCTCCGACGGCCCGTATCGCGAGAAGGGCGGCTTCGACCTGATCGCCCAGGGCATGGGCGGCATCATGCACGTCACCGGCGAGCCGGACGGCCCGCCCACCTCGGTCGGCCTGCCGATCTGCGATCTCGGCACCGGGCATGTGGGGCGCCCAGGGCATGCTGGCCGCGCTCTACGAGCGCCAGCGCACCGGCCGGGGCCAGAAGGTCGAGTGCTCGCTGCTCGAGACCGCCGTCGGCTTCAGCTCCTGGACCAGCGCAGGCTGGCTGGCCGACCACGTGGAGCCGGTGCGCCATGGGCTCGCGCCATCGCCAGAACGCGCCCTACCAGCGCTTCGAGACCAAGGACGGCTACATGATGATCGCGCGGCCGGCCAGTCCATCTGGGAGCGCTGCGCCCGCGCGCTCGGCCACCCGGAGTGGCTGGCGGACCCGCGCTTCGCCCGAGGCGCGGAGCGGCGGAAGCACCGCGCCGAGCTCGAGAAGGAGATCGTCGCCGTGCTGACCACCGCGCCGACCGCCACTGGATCAAGGTGCTGGACGACGCCGGCGTGCCCTGCGGGCCTGTGTTACAACTACGAGCAGCTCTTCGCCGACCCGCAGGTGCGCCACCGCGAGATGGTGGTGCACGCCGCCGACGAGCGAGCTCGGGCGCGATGCCGCACATCCGCACCCCGATCCGCATGTCGACGGCCGCGGTCGCGGTGCGCCGGACAGCGCCCGGCTCGGCGAGCAGACCGACGAGATCCTGGCCGGGCTGGGCTACGCGGCGGGCGACCATTTCCGCCCTCCGCCGAGACCAGCGTGATCTGAGGCCGGCGCGCCCTCGGAAGCCGAGATCTCGCACCGGGTCGGCCCGCTGCATAATCAGCCTCGAGCTTCGGGCCACGAGACGTTCAGCGGGGAGGGCGACCTATGCCTCGACACACGAAGAGAACGAGCTCATCACACGCATCGGCGCCGGCACGCCGATGGGCACCACAGATGCGCCGGTACTGGATCCCCGCCTGCTCGCGCGCGGAGCTGCCGAGCCCGACGGTCCGCCCGTGCGCGTCAAGCTCCTGGGCGAGGATCTCGTGGCCTTCCGCGACACGCGCAGGGCCGCGTCGGGCTCCTCGACGGAGTTCTGCCCGCATCGCGCGCGCCTCGCTCTTCTTCGGCCGCAACGAGGAGTGCGGGCTGCGCTGCGTCTACCACGGCTGGAAGTTCGACGTCGACCGGCCGCTGCGTGGACATGATGAACGAGCCGGACGAGCTCATCGTTCAAGCAGAAGGTCCGCCAGCCGCCTATCCCACGGTCGAGCTCGGGCGGCCTCGTCTGGGCCTACATGGGCCCGCCCGAGCTTCAGCCGCCGCTGCCCAAGTTCGCGTGGACCCAGTCGCCGGCGACGCACCGGCACGTGTCGAAGGTGATCGAGGAGTGCAACTGGCTGCAGGCGCTCGAAGGCGGCATCGACACCTCGCACGCGCCGATCCTGCACCGGCTCATCACGACCAACTCCAGGCGGCGGCGGCATCAGCCCGGCGAGCCCGTTCGTGCGCGGCAAGGCGCCGACGCTCGTCGTCGATCTCACGGACTGGGGCTATCAGTACGCCGGCCTCCGGCCGCTGGACGACGCCGACATGCACATCCGCACCTATCACTTCGTCATGCCGTTCCACCAGATTCGCCCGTACCAGAGCCAGGCAGGGGCTTCGCCGCGGTGGCCGGTCACATCTGGGTGCCGATGGACGACGAGAGCACGATGGTCTACAACTGGCACCACACCGACCGAGGCGCCGCTCGACGACGAGGATCGGCTGCGAGCGGCGCTCGGGCAACGGCCCGACTCACGTCGACCAGACGACCTTCCGCTCCAGGGCCAACCGGGAGAACAACTACCTCCTCGATCGGCAGGTGCAGAAGACGGAGACGTTCACCGGGATCGACGGCATCAACACGCAGGACCGCGCGATCCAGGAGAGCATGGGGCGCGTCGTCGATCGCAGCAAAGAGCACCTCGGGCCGGCCGACAAGGCCATCATCCAGGCCCGTCGCCTGCTGCTCGGCGGCCATCAAGACGGTGTCAGGAGGGCGGCACGCCGCGCGGCATCGGGCCGACGCTACTACACGCTCCGGGCCTCCGAAGGCGTGGTGCCGCGCGACGCCGACTGGCGGGAGATCCTGACGCCGGAAATGGCGACCGCCGGGATCTTACGAGACCGTGTAGATTCTGTCGCGCTTCGACCGCGCGGGAGGACGCGCAGTCCCCTCCCGCGTCGGGCCACGCCCGTCAGGGCAGGGCGAGCGCGATCCAGCTCTTCCGTGATGTTTCGCGCCGCCGATCGGGAACGCCACGTACTGCTTGCCGCCCGCCATGTACGTCATGGGCGCGCCGCTCGCGTTCGCCGGCAAGCGTCGATCTGCGGCAGAGCCGCCCGCTGGCTCTTGTCATAGGCGTAGAGCTTCGGCTCCCGGATGTTCAGGTCGTAGACCTCACGGTTGGCAGCGTAGGGCGCCGGCCGCCGGTTGCTCAGAAAGCCGGTCTGGACCACCAGCAGCACCGTCTTCGTCACCAGGGCGAAGGACCGGCTCGGCCAGCCCAGCCGCTCCGTGATGCCGAGGCCGCTGACGGCTCGGGTACTGGCCGCTGCCGACCGGAGAGCGCCAGCGGTGGTCGCCGCTGGACATGTCGATCGCGACGAGGCTGCCCCACGGCGGCTTGAACAGCGGAAGATTCTGCGGCCCGGGCAGGAACTGGGGCGTCCCGACGTAACGGTCGCTGCTGAAGGCGCCGCGGGGGGCTCAGCGCGAGCACATGGGGCAAGCGCTGCGTCGTCACGTAGTACATCTGGGTCTCGGGATCCCACGCGGCGCCCGACCACGAGGCGCCGCCGCCGATGCCGGGCATGAGCGATCGCGCCGCGCTCGCTCGGCGGCGTGTAGAGCGGACCGTGATCGTAGCGGCTGATGATGTCGAGGGCCTGCGCGCGGAGCGCCGGCGTCAGGTCGATCAGATCGTCCTCGCGCACGCCCTGGATCTCGAAGGGCGCCGGCTTCGTCGGGAAGCGGCTGCGTGCGCGGCGCTCTTCTCGCCAGGCACGCTCGACGGCGGCGCCGGGCGATCCTCGATCGGCCAGAGCGGGCTTGCCGGTCACGCGATCGAACACGAACGCGAACCCCTGCTTGGTGACCTGCGCCACGGCCTTCACGCGCCGGCCGTCCACGGTGACGTCGATCGAGGTTGGGCGCGGCCGGGAGGTCGTAGTCCCACAGGCCGTGGCGAACGAGCTGGTAGTGCCAGATCCGCTTGCCGGTGCGCGCCTCGAGGCACACGAGCGCCTCGCCGAAGCAGGTTGTCGCCGGGGCGGTGGCCGCCGTAGTAGTCGTTCGCGGGCGTGCCGAACGGCAGATAGACGTAGCCCAGCTCCTCGTCGGCGCTCAGCAGCGACCAGGCGTTGGCTGCCGCCCGTCGTCTTCCAGGAGTCGTTCTCCCAGGTCTCGTGGCCGACCTCGCCGGGCTCGGGCACGGATCGGAAGGTCCACAGGAGCTCGGCCCGTCCGGACGTCGAAGCCGCGCACGTCGCCCGGCGGCACCCGCCCGTGACCGGATAGTCGAGGATCGACGAGCCGACGACGATCACGTCGCGGACGATGACCGGCGGCGAGGTGTTGCCGTAGATCCAGCGCGGAGTCGGCGGCCGGCGCAGCCCCGCGACCAGATCCACGGTGCCCTTGTCGCCGAACGTACCCGAGCGGGCCGGCCGGTCCGGGCGTCGAGCGCGATCATCGAGGCGTGGCCCGTGAGCATGATGACGCGCTCGTCCTCGCCGTCCCGCCAGTACGCGACGCCGCGATGGAGCCAGCCGTTGTTCGTCGGCATCCCGAGCTTCCAGGCGCCCGGATCGAAGACCCACTTCGTCCGGCCGGTCGCCGCGTCGATCGCGGCCACCTGGGAGAGCGACGTGCTCGTGTAGAGCACGCCGTTGACCATGATCGGCGTGCCCTCGTGGAGCCAGCTCGGATCGATCCGGGCGTTCGCGGCGCGCACGGCCTGGTCGGGCGACGTCCAGCGCCAGGCGACCTCGAGGCGCCGACGTTCGCGGAGGTGATCTGATCGAGGCGGAGAGTACTTGGCGCTGGCATACGTGCCCGCGTAGGTCGGCCACTCACCGCGGGCGAGCGCGGCCAGCGACTCGGTGGACGCGCCCGGCAGGGAGAGGCCCGGCAGCCGCTGACCGCCGACTGGAACCGTCGGCAGCGATGAGCAGGATCGCGGCGCCGACGGCCAGCGCGCGCCGGATCGAGCGAGCCGCGCGCACCGTCGGTCGAGCGCCCACGGCGCACACGTAGCACCGCGTCGGCGCAGGTGTCAAGGCCGGGAGGGCGCTGTAGAATGGTCGGCCACATGGAGCTGACGTCGGTCGCCTCGTCGGGTCACGTCATGATCACCAACGCGAGCCGTGTCTCCGCGCGGGCGGCTCTTCGGCAATTTCCGCGCTGGACGGACGTGCCCCACGCCGTCGGTCGGCGAGCCACCGCGGACGGCGGCTTCACGCCGTTCCCCGGCGGGACCTGGAACGAGTGGCAGCCCGGTCTCTCACCCGGCGAGCGATTCGTGTGCACGCACGGCACTGCACGCCGACCGGCGACAACAACCTGTGGGTCATCGACGACGCGTCGCCGCATCACGGCCAGATGGTCGAGGGCGGGGCGAAGCTGGTGCAGATCGACCTCGAGACGAACCGCGTGAGCCGGATCTACGCGCTGGGCCCCGATCTGGCGCCGCCGGAGGCGAGTGCTGAGCCACGTGCGGGTCGACCCGCGCTTCCTGTACGTCACCGATTCGGGCTTCGGCGTGATCGTGGTGATCGATCGGGCCTCGGGTCGCGGTCACCGGGTGCTGGAAGGGATCGCCCTGCTCGCGCGCCGATCGGAGCATCACGCCGATCATCCACGGCAAGCCCATGACGCACCCGAACGGGAGGGTTCCGGTCATCAACCTCTCGCACCTCGAGCTGAGCCCGGACGGAGCGTGGATGTACTTCACGCCGCTCTTCGGCCCGACGCTCTGGCGCGTCGAGACGAAGTACCTGCAAGACCCGGATCCTGGCGCGCGAAGCTCCCGCGCGCGTCGAAGCCGTGGTGCGGATCCCGCCGGTGACCGGCATCGCGAGCGACGCGGCCGGCACGCTCTACTTCTCGGCGCTTGACCGAGGACGGTGTTTTTCAAGATGGCGGCCGACCGGAAGCTCAGACGGTGATCCGGGACGACCGGATCAGCGGCCCCAACGAGGAACATCGGGCCCGACGGGTGCTACTACTTCCCGAACTCGCAGGCGCCGCGCGTGAATCGCCCGTACGAGGTGTTCAGGATCGAGCTGCCGTGAGCGCAGTGTCCTTCCTGAGCTCCCCGGACGCGCCCTGGCTCCCGAGGGCATCGGCAAGCCGGTGCTCCGCCAGGAAGACTCGCGCCTGCTGACGGGCGGCGGCTGCTACAGCGACGACGTCAACCTGCCCGGGCCAGGCCTACGCCTGCTTCGTGCGCTCGCCGCACGCTCACGCGCGAATCGTGCGCGTCGACGACCGCCGCCGCGCTCGCCGCACCGGGCGTGATCGCCGTGCTCACCGGCCGCGACGCCGCCGCCGACGGCGTGAAGCCGCATCACGCATACGCCGGTGCCGGCGAACCCTCACGAGGAGGTCATCCGCGCGCGCGACGTGCTCTTCGTGGCCCCGCATCCGCCGATGCCCGCCGATCGCGCGCGCTTCGTGGGCGCCATCGTGGCCATGGTCGTCGCCGACACGCCGGCGGCGGCGCGCGACGCCGCCGAGCGCGTGGTGGTGGACTGGGAGCCGCTGCCCGCCGTGACGGGCAGCCTCGCCGCCGTCGCGCCCGGACGCGCCGATCACTCTGGGGCGAAGCCAAGTCGAACGTGTGCGTCGATACGAAGGCCGGAGACCCGGCGGCCGTCGAGCGCGCATTCGCGCGCGCCGCCCACGTCGTGCGGTTCGAGACGTGGGTGCAGCGGGTCACCGGCGTGCCGATGGAGCCGCGCGCCGCGGTCGGCGCTGTGGGACGCGGCCAGCGGCCGCTACACCGTCCATGCCGGCGCGGGCGGGCTCGGGCGGACGCAGACCGGCGTGGCCGGCGCGCTCGGCGTTCCCGAGAGCGCGGTCCGCGTCACGGCGCGCGAGGTCGGCGGAAACTTCGGCACCCGCAACAGCTGTTACGCCGAGTTCGTGCTGGTCGCCTGGGCCGCGCGGCGCACTCGGGCGCCCGGTGAAGTGGACGGGCGAGCGGCGCGAGGCGTTCATGGCCGACTACGGGGGCGCGACCTCGCGGTGCGCGCCGAGCTGGCGCTCGACGCCGACGGGACATTCCTGGGGTTTCGCAGCGCCAACACCAGCAACGTCGGCGCCCACGCCGTGTCGTTCAACCCGCTCAACAAGGGCATGGCGATCGCCACCACGGTCTACCACGTGCCGGCGGTGTCGATGCACGGCCGCGCCGTCGTCACCAACACGTCACCGACCACGCCCTACCGGAGCGCGGGCCGCCCGGAGGTCATGTTCGTCATCGAGCGGCTCATCGACCTCGCCGCCCGGCGTCACGGATTCGACCGCGTCGAGCTGCGCCGCCGCAACCTCGTGCCGTCGAGCGCGATGCCATACCGGAACGGCTTCGGCGTGGTCTACGACAGCGGCGACTACCGGGCCGCGCTCGACCGCGCCGTGGAGCTGGCGGACTGGGCCGGATTCGAGCGCCGCCGCGCGGAGGCGCGCCGCCGCGGGCGCTATCGCGGCATCGGTGTCGCGAACTATCTCGAGCTCAACACCGGCTTTCCGCGCGAGCGGGCGCACATCACGGTGCGCCCGGAGGGGTGGGTCGAGCTGGTGCTGGGGACGCTCTCGTCAGGGCAGGGCCACGCCACGAGCTTCGCGCAGCTCCTCGTCGAGTGGCTGGGCGTCGATCTCGCCTCGGTGCGCCTGATCACCGGCGACACCGACGTCACCGTCGTCGCGGGCGGCGCCCACTCGGCGCGGGCGCTCCGCCTGGCCGCGATCGTCATGGCCAAGGCGTCGGATCAGATCGTCGAGAAGGGCACGCGGATCGCCGCATGGATGCTGGAGGCCGCGCCGGCCGACCTCGAGTTCTCCGGACGGCGGTTCACGGTGCGAGGGACCGACCGCTCGGTCGACCTGTTCCGGTGGCGGCCGCCGCGGCACGCGCCGACGCGCCGCCCGATTGCCGCGGCCCGCTCGACGGAACGAGCGACGAGACCATGCCCCAGCCGTCTTTCCCGTACGGCTCGGCCGTGTGCGAGGTCGAGGTCGATCCCGAGACGGGCGTGGTCGACGTGGTGCGGTACACCACCGTGGACGACTGCGGCCGCGCCGTGAATCCCATGATCCTCCACGGACAGACCCACGGCGGAATCGCGCAGGGCGTGGGTCAGGCGCTGTGGGAGTCCTGCGCGTACGACGCCGAGACGGGACAGCTCCTGTCCTCGACCATGATGGACTACGCGATGCCGCGCGCGGACATGCTGCCGGCGTTCACGACGGAGATCAGCGAGGTGCCCTCGACGTCCCACCCGCTCGGTCTGCGCGGCGGCGGCGAGGGCGGAACCACGCCCGCGCTCGGGGCCGTGGTGAACGCGATCGTCGACGCGCTGGCCGAGCTGGGCGTCGAGCACGTCGAGATGCCGGCGACCTCCGAGCGCGTCTGGCAGGCGATCCGCTCTGCCCGGTCGTCGCCGGGACGATAGAGCTCCCGCTCAGTCCTCGAGCAGCACGCAGTGCCGCGGCTCGGCGCTGACGAACACCTCGTCGCCCTCGGCCATCGCCTCGGCCGCCGCCGCGCGCACGATGAGCGTCCGGCCGTCCCAGTCCACGTGGTACTGCGTCAGGTCGCCCTGGAAGACACGCCGCCGGATCCGGGCCGGCCACGCGTTGACGGCCGCCGCGGGGCGCGTGCGCTGCAGGCGCAGATGGACGGTGCGGACGGCGAGGAGGGCCTCGAGGCCGGCCGGCCGGTCGAGGGCGGCACCGTGAACCAGCGCGCCGCCCGCCGTCTCCAGCACAATGAGCCCGTCGCGCTCGAGGTCTGGCCGGCGGCGGCCCCGGATCAGGTTGGCCGAGCCCACGAAGTCGGCGACGAACGTGTTGCGCGGCCGGTCGTAGATCTCGGCCGGCGTGCCCACCTGCTCGATGACGCCGTCGCGCATCACCACGATCCGGTCGGAGATGGCGAGCGCCTCCTCGAGATCGTGCGTCACGTACACCGAGGTGATGTCGAGGCGGCGCTGGAGCTCCTTCAGCTCGACCCGCATCTCGGCGCGTAGCTTGGCGTCGAGGTTCGACAGCGGCTCGTCGAAGAGCAGGACCGACGGCGAGAAGACGAACGCGCGGGCGAGCGCGACACGCTGCTGCTGACCTCCCGACAGCTTGGACGCGCTGCGGGTCCCGAGCTCGCCGAGCTGGACCAGCTCGAGCGCCTCGCGCACGCGGGTGGCCACCTCGGCCTCCGGTAGCTTCCGCACGCGCAGGCCGTAGGCCACGTTGTCGAACACGCTCATGTGCGGCCAGATCGCGTACGACTGGAAGACCATCGAGAGTCCGCGGCGCTCGGCCGGGACGTTCACATTGGGCGACGACGAGAACACCGGCGTTCCGCCGATCCGGATCTCGCCCGCCGCGGGCTTTTCGAGCCCGGCGATCGCTCGAAGCGTGGTCGTCTTGCCGCAGCCCGAGGGCCCGAGCAGGGTGAGGTGCTCGCCGGCGCCGACGGTGAACGTCACGCCGCGCACCGCGACGACCCCGCCGTAGCGAACGACCAGGTCGCGCACCTCGATCGACGCGCGGCTCACGCTCATTCCCTCCGGCCTGGACGGCGCGGCGGGCGACCGCGAACATGATCGCCAGGGCCGCGGCCACCGCCAGCGTCTGCAGGAGCGCCATGGCCGCGGTCAGCTCGGAGCTGGTCGAGAACCACGACTCGACGATGGCGGGGGTGATGACCTTGGATTTCGGCCCCATCAGCAAGATCGACGCGCCCAACTCGCGGACGCTGGCGATGAAGAGCAGAAGCCACGCCGCGACCAGGCCCGGCTTGAGCAGCGGCATGGTGACGGTGCGCAGGCGATAGCCCCACGACGCGCCGCACATCTGGGCCGATTCCTCCAGGGAGCGGTCGATCTGGAGGATGACCCCCGAGATCGTCCGGATCCCGAGGGGCAAGAACACGGTGAGGTACGCGATCAGGAGCAGCCACAGCGTGCCGTAGATGGGGATCGGGAAGACGAGCCATGCCCACATCATCCCGAAGGCGAAGACCAGACGCGGCACCGCCTGCGGGAACATGAGCAAGTACTCGATGGCGCCGGCGCCGGGCAGGCGCGAGCGATAGATCAGCCACGAGAGAAATCCCATCAGGAAGACGCCGATGGACGCGGTGGCCAGGCCGAGCAGCAGGCTGTTCCAGAGCGCCGAGCGGACGGCGTCGAGCGACAGCGCCGTCGCGTAGTTGGCCAGCGTGAAGTTGTCGGCGCGTGGGAACGCGCTGGTCAGGCGCTGGAACGATGCGTACGCGATGGTCAGCACGGGGAGAATCACGGCCACGCCGAGGTAGGCCACGCAGAGCCCGAGGAGCGTCCAGCGCAGACCGCCGACGTCCATGACGCGAGGTCGAAACGCCTTGCCGGTGATCGTGGCGTAGCTGCCCCGGCTCACGATGCGCCGGTAGACCCAGACCATCACGAACATCACCGCGAACAGCGAGACGCCCATGGCCGCCGCCGTCGGGAAGCGCGGCGGGTACTGCGACACGAGCTGGTACATGGCCGTGGTCACCACGTAGAAGCGGCTCGGCAGCCCCAGCACGAGCGCGGCGGAGAACGACCCCAGCATCTCGGCGAACACGAAGACGGTCGCCCCGAGCACGCCGGGCAGGACCAGCGGCAGTGTGATGCGCAGCATCGTCCGCACCCGGCCGGCGCCGAGGACCTGGGAGGCTTCCTCCAGGGCGGGGTCCATCGATTTCATCACGGCCCCGATCATCACGAAGGCGACGGAGCCCTCGAACAGCGCCATCACCCACGCGATTCCCCACGGAGTGTTGATGTCGATCAGGTGACCACGGCCGCCGAGCGCCTGCCAGATCTGGTTGACGAAGCCGCTATTGGCCGAGCCGATGAGCGCCCAGGCGAGCGCCCCCATGAGCGGCGTCACGTAGTACGGCAGGGCCATGAGCTGCTCGAACGCGGCCCGGCCCGGCACGTTGGTGCGCGAGAGGATCCACCCCATGGTGAAGCCGACGACGACGGCCAGGACCGTCGCCACGCCCGCCACCAGCAGCGTGTTACCGAAGATGTGGGCGTAGCGACCCAGATCCGTGAAGTTCGCGAGCCCGTACGCTTCCGGCGGGCGGGCCTGCGGATCGCCCACGCTCAGCGAGGCCTGGATGAGATAGGCGATCGGATAGAGGACGAGGACGGCGGCGCCGCCACCGACCACCAGGCTGACAAGGCGCGGGCCCGGTCGCCAGGACCGAGCCCGCTCGAGAGCGATCAACGCGAAAGGCTCACAACCCCATGATCGAGTTCCACTCCTTCACGAAGACGGGGTGACTCTCCACGTAGTCGTTCCAGTCGGTGGGGAAGAGGAGCTTGAAGTCCGATAGCCGCTTGCCAGTGGGCATCGGCCCGGCGTCGGTCCGCAGCGACCCGTAGAGCAGGATCTTCTGGTTCTGGTAGACGGCCTGGCCGCGCTTGGACAGCGCCCAGTCCACGAAGAGCTTGGCCGCCTCGGGATGCGGGGCGCGGTTGACCACGCCGATGAAGAACGCCGATCGCCGGCAACCCGTCGGGCGGCGCCACGAACTCGATGTCGGCGCCCTTCTCCTGGAAGAGCGTGTAGCCGGCATACTCGGCGAGCACGCACATGCGGTCGTCACCCTTCGACAGCCGGTCGAAGAGCTGGGCGCGCGCGTCGAAACCCTTGGGCCGCTGCTTGGCGAACTCCTGCCAGAAGTCGTTGCCGTAGAGCTTGCGCAGGATGTACCACTGGGCGTGCTGCATGCCCGAGGTGGCGAGCTTGGCGCTGACCCCGTCCTTGAAGGCCGGCTTGAGGATGTCCTTCCACGTCTTCGGCGCCTCTTCCGGCTTCACCTTCGCGCGGTTGTAGGCGATGCCGGCGAAGCTGACGCCGCCCCAGGTGTAGTGTCCGGCCGGGCTCGACTGGTACTCGGCCTTGTAGCCGGCGTAGCTCCGGCGAGACGTGCTGTTCCCAGCCACCCTTCTTCTGGAAGTCGATGGCCGGCGAGATGTCGGAGAGCTGGAGCACGTCGACGCCGAAGCGCCCGGCCGACCGCTCCGCGGTGATCTTCGCGTAGAGTGCCCCGGTCTGCAGCCGCACGTAGCTGGTCTTGATCTTCGGGAAGTCCTTCTTGAAGGAATCCAGCAAGACGCCGATGCCGGCCTCGCCGTCGTGGCCGTAGTAGACGACCTCGCCCTCCTGCTCGGCCTTGTTGACGTCCGCGCCGGTGAAGAAGTCATAGATTTTGGAGCCGCGCGCCGGGCCCTGGGCCGAGGCGAGCGGCGCGCCGGTGAAGAGGGGTGCGGCCGCGGCGACCAGCGCTCCTGTTTTCAGAAAGCGGCGTCGGGTGACGACGTTCGGTGACGGCTCGGTCATGCAGAGATCTCCTTGTCGTGGCGTTCGGAGCGGCGTGTCCTCGCCGCCGTAGCATAAGCCACCCGGCGGCCCGAGGCCATGCCGACGACGCGAGGGTGAGGATGGTATCCTACCGCCGACTCTAAGGAGGTGCGTCATGCTCTACGAACTGCGTCGCTACGATGTCGCCGCCAGCAAGCTGCCCGCGCTCGTCGATCGCTTCGGGAGCTTCACCGTGCACAAGTGGAAGGAGTACGGCTTCCGCCTGATCGGCTTCTGGACGCCCCTGCTGGGCGAGAAGAGCAACCAGGTCGTCTACATCTGGGGCTGGGAGAGCTACGAGGAGCGCACGAAGAAGAACGCCGCCTGGCGGGCCGATCCCGAGCGCGCCAAGAAGTGGGCGGAGACCGAGAAGGACGGCCCGCTGGTGAACCGCGTCTACAACCAGCTCATGGAGCCGACCTCGTACTCGCAGCTCGATCAAGCGGCGAGGCCTACGGGCCGGACGCCTCCGGCCGCAACCCGTACGTCTTCGAGCTGCGCGAGTACCAGGCGATGCCGCAGGAAGATCACCAACATCACCGATCGGTTCGGCGGCTTCACGTGCGAGTGCGTTCAAGAAGCACGGCTTCCGCCAGGTGGGCTACTGGCTGAATCGCATCGGCGGCAACGATCACCAGCTCATCTACCGTCCTGGCCTGGGAGAGCCTCGACGAGCGGGTGGCCAAGTTCGACACCTTCGCCAAGGACCCCGAGCGCGCCCGCGTGTTCGCCGAGAGCGAGAAGAACGGCCCCATCGTGCAGCAAGTCGCCAACACGATGCTGCGTCCCCACGGCGTTTTCACCGATGAAGTGAGGCGATGTGGCGTGGGGTACCGACGCGATCTGGACCGGCGCGCCGCAATGGCAGATCGAGGCCCTGCGCCGCCTGGAGATCCCGGAGGACATGCAGACGAAGTACGGATTCTCGCCGCTGGGGCCGGCCGACGGTCCCGTGAAGCGCGCGATCTTCGGCGAGAACTCGGCGCGCCTCTACAAGTACGACATCAAACGCCGGGCAGAGCGTGACGACCGACCGGATCGGCGCTGGCCCGGGCCGATTACGAGCGGGAAGGGCCGGGGCGGACCAACCTCCGCTACGGCTTCGTGCCCAACCCGCTCGCGTGAGGGTGGGGGTGCCGTCATGAAGGTCTCGTTCTTCGAGAGCGGCGCGCTATTGCCCGCCTCAGCCGCTTCCGTCCAGTGGCCGGTGCCGTCCGGCGCGTACGACCGCGAGGCCGGCGCCCGGGCCTACCGGGACATGATCGCGCGGCTCCAGTACGTGGAAGAGCTCGGCTTCGACTGGGTGAGCGTCTCCGAGCACCACTACTCCCCGCGAATCCTGACGCCGGCTCCGATCGTGTCGGCCTCGTTCATCGCCGCGCACCTGAAGAAGATCAAGATCGCCCTGCTCGGACCGATCGTCCCGCAGAGCAATCCGGTGCGCGTGGCCGAGGAGATCGCGATGCTCGACACGCTGGCCCAGGGGCGCCTGGTCGTGGGGCTCCTGCGGGGCACGACGAACGAGTATGCTGACCTACGACCTGAATCCCGGCCGAGGCGCGCGAGCGCACCGACGAGGGCATGGAGCTCATCCTCAGGGCCTGGACGGAGCCGCAGCCGTTCGGCTGGCAGGGCCGCCATTTCCAGTACCGGACCGTCTCGATCTGGCCGCGTCCTCTCCAGCAGCCCCATCCGCCCACGTACGCCCTGGGGACGAGCCGCGAGTCGTGCGACTTCGCCGCGCGCCACCACCTCGGCTGCGGCGTGTCCGTACGGATCGTTCGAGGTCGGTGGGCCGGGCCACGCGGTACTACCGCGAGCAGTGCGCGCGCTACGGCTGGGAGCCGACGCCGGAGCAGATCGTCTACCGGGCGAACATGCTGCGTGGCCGAAACGGACGAGGAAGCCGCAGGCGCAGCTGCGCCAGCAGCCGAATCAGCGCGCCGTTCACCATGCGGGCGGGCGTGCGCGAAGCGCTGAACAACGCTGGATGCCCGCAACATCGCCGGCGAGGCGCGGGCGCCGATCGTGAGGCGGTGCCTTGCCCACGACGTTCATCGGCAGCGCCGACACGGTCGTCGAGCAGGTGCGGCGCTGTCGCGATGTCGTCGGCGCGGGCGTCCTCGATCTGTCCTTCTATCCGCCCGGGATCCGAGCGATCTCGAGTCGCTCATGCGCGCGCTGGAGCTGTTCGGCGCCAAGGTGCTCCCGCGCATCCGCGACATCTGAGCCACGGGGATCGTCGAGCGTGAGCGCTCCCGGCGCCGACTTCCGAGAAGGCCACGTCGAGGCGGACGGCTTTCGCGTCCGCTACATGGAGGCCGGGCACGGCGACGCCGCTCGTGCACCTGCACGGAGCCGGCGGGCTGCGCCTGACGCCCGCGCACGACCTTCTCGCTCGCCGTTTTCGTGTCGTGGCCTTCGAGATGCCGGGATTCGGCCAGTCACCGGAGAACACGCAGACGCGGAGCATGGCCGGAGCTCGCATCGACCATGACGCGCGGCGGCTCAGAACGGTCGGACTCGACACGTTCAACCTGATGGGCACGTCCTTCGGCGGCAAGCACGCCGCGCTGTGGCTGGCCGCTGCAGGCGCCGGAGCGCGTGCTCGGCCCTGGTGCTCGAAGCGCCCGCGGCGATCCGGCCGGAGGGCTCGGAGCCGCCGTCCGGGCTCGCCCGAGGAGATGGCCCGCCGGCTCTACGCTCATCCCGAGCGGCTCACCGGCCTTCCGGCGGTGGACCCGGCCGTCCGCGCGAAGACGCAGGCGCTGGTCCAGCGACTGCGCGGACCCGACCGGGATGCGTGACCTCGAAGGAACGACTACGCGGCGCTCCCCACGCCGACACTCGTCCTGTTCGGGACCCTGGACGGCGTGATTCGCGCCGGCGATGGGACGTATCTACAAGGATCTGATCCCGGGCTGTCCACCTCGTGTTCGTCTACGACGCCGGACACGCCATCGGCGCCGAACGACCGCAGGCGTTCGCCGAGGTCGTGGGCGATTTCGTCGAGCGCCACGAGGCGTTCGTCATCAGCCGCGCCGAGACCGTGATTCATCCCTGACGGCAGCGCCGTCAGATGCCCGTGCCGAATCCGCCGGCGGTGCGGACGGTCGCGGCCTCGCCCATGTGTCCCGCCGGGTGAATCAGCGCAATGCCGCTCAGCACGGCCGCCCGCGGCCGTCCCGGAAACGCCGTCGATAGCTCGCTCGGTCCTGGCCGCCGAACGCTCCGGCGGCGGCGGCGCGCTCGACGGCGTCGGCCGCCACCGTGCCCTGCCAGTCCTGAGGCTTGAAGCCGCCCACCACGCTCGCGCGTGCGGCAGGCCGACCGCATCGCGGTACGCGCGAAGCGCGCCGGGGTCGATCTGCCCGGTCAGCTGTGTGACCTCAGCGCTGGTCATGCCGATGCCGAAATCGGGGCGGGTGACGCCGAGCCGCTTCTTCCACGCATCGTCGAACACCTGAGGCTGCGGCGGCCAGTATCGCGTTCCACCATGATGTCCTCGCCGCGGGCGATGTGCCACATGAGCCACGCCAGCGAGTTGAGATCCTCGCGCGGCCGGACCCGCATCTGCTCGTCGGTCAGGCCAGCGAAGGTGCGTTCCGCCGCCGACATCTTGTTACCGCCGACGGCGGCCGAGTGCATGACGGCGTGCTGGTCCAGGAACAGGTCGCGAGCGTCCATGTCGTCCTCCCCAAAGGGTGTCCTGATGCACTATGATGCCCACCGAGGTCAACGGGAGGGCGCCGCCGGCAGCCGTCCCTCGAGAAAGGAGCCCATCATGCCTCGTATCGCCCCGGTCACCGGAAAGTCCGATGTCCCTGCCGAGAGCCACGCCGTCGTCGACCAGGTGGTGAAGGTCTTCGGCGCCGTGCGCGGGCCATTCAGCATGCTCCTGCACAGTCCGAAGCTCGCGGAGCGGATCCTGCCGCTGGTCACCTTCTTCCGCGACGACAGCGTCGTCGACGCGAGGGCTTTCGCTCGGTCGCCATCCTGGCCGCGGTGCGCGAGCGCGAGGCGGCGTACGTCTGGGCGGCCCAGGTGGGAGCGGCGCGCCGCAACGGGGTGAGCGACGAGATCATCGATCTCCTGCGGGCAAAGGGCGACGCCGGCAAGCTTCCGCCCGAGGAGCGAGAGATCGTCAACTACACGCGGCAGCTCATGCGGACGAACCGGGTCGACCAGGCGGCCTTCGACGCGCTGCGGAAGCGGCACGACGAGAAGTGGCTGGTCGAGCTGACCGCGGCCGCGAACTACTTCGCGCTGCTGTCGGGCGTCGTCAACGCGTTCGAGGTCGCGGCGCCGCCGGACGGCGACAAGCTGCCGGCCTAGGCGGAGGGATCCTCATGGACTTCGGCGCGGCGATCTTCTTCACGGACTACTCGATGGGACCGGCCGAGCTCGGCCGCGCGCTCGAGGCGCGCGGGTTCGGATCGCTCTGGGCGCCGGAGCACTCGCACATTCCGCTGTCGCGCCGCTCGCCGTTTCCGCAAGGCGGCGATCTGCCGAAGAAGTACTACGACGTGATGGACCCCTTCGTGACCCTCGCCGCCGCGGCGCGCGCGACCACGCGGCTGCAGGTCGCCACCGGCGTGTGCCTGGTCGTGCAGCGCGATCCGATCCAGACCGCCAAGCAGGTCGCGAGCCTGGATCAGATCTCGGACGGGCGATTTCTCTTCGGCATCGGGGCGGGGTGGAACGCCGAAGAGATGCTCGATCACGGGACCGACTTCAAGGCGCGCTTCAAGGTGATGCGTGAGCGCGTCGAGGCGATGCGGGCGATCTGGACGAAGTCGAAGCCGGAGTACAACGGCGAGTTCGTCAAGTTCCCGCCGATGATGACGTGGCCCAAGCCGGTGCAGAAGCCGCACCCGCCGGTGATCGTGGGCGGCGGCCTTTCCCTACGGGGCGCGGCGGGCGATCGCCTACGGCGACGGCTGGATGCCGCACGCGCGCCGGCCCGAGTACGGCGACGTGCTCGGTCTCCTGCCGGATTTCAAGAAGCTCGTCGTCGAGGCCGGGCGCGATCCGGCGACGCTGCCGATCACGGTCTTCGGCGTCGCCGAGGACGGCGACCTCATCAAGCGCTACCGCGACGCCGGCGTCGCGCGCCTCGGTCTTCAACCTGGCGCCGGCGAAGGCCGACGAGGTGCTGCCGCGCTCGATCGCTGCGCGGGGCTGATGCGTCGCGGCCTGACCGCTCTCCGGCGCACCGGGAGCGGACCACCCGTGTCGGTCGCCCGGCGCTTGTCGCCGGACTGAGGTTCGTATATCGTAGCGGCCAATTTGGGGGATCAGGGGCGTGGCGCGACACGCGACCTCGCCCGCCCCGGCCTGTCCTGACCCGATTCGGCCGAGGTGGCTATGCTCGAATCGCGCTCGCTGGCGGTCGAAGAACTCCTCTCGTGCGCTTTCGGGACTCCGGTCCCGTTCACCCGTGGGCTGTTCAGTGAAAGGGGAAGCCTCGATGTCACCGTCGATCCGGATTGCCGCTTGCCTCGCGTTCCTGGCGTTCGCGGCGCTCTCGCTCGTTCAGGCGCCATCCGCGGAGGCCCAGAAGAAGATCCTGAACATCGCCGCCAAGGAGCCCGACACGCTCGACCCGCACTCCAGCACCCTCGGGCAGAGTCAGGCGATCTCGCGCTTCATGTTCCGAGGGCTCACGCGCTTCGCGATCAAGGACGGCAAGGTCACCACGGCCGAGGTGGAGCCGGACCTGGCCGAGAGCTGGACGATCTCGCCGGAGGGCACGATCTGGACGCTCAAGCTCCGGAAGGGCGTGCAGTTCCACAAGGGCTACGGCGAGATGACGGCCGAGGACGTCAAGTTCAGCTTCGAGCGCCAGATCAGCAAGGCGCCGGGCACCCGCTACGGCGTCAACCTCGACGTGATCAAGTCGATCGAGGTCGTCGAACCCGCACACCGTCCAGATCGTCCTCAAGGCCTTCGATCCCATCTTCCTGCTGCGGATGGTCGGCTATCAGCAGGGCTACATCATCTCGAAGAAGGCCGCCGAGAAGCTCGGCGACGCGGTTCAAGTGGAATCCGGTCGGCACCGGCCCGTTCTACTTCGAGCGGCACTCGCCGCGCGAGAAGATCGTCCTGAAGGCGTTCGACAAGTTCCACGGGGGCCGGCCGCAGATCGACGAGGTGCACTGGTTCGACGTCCCGGAGGACGCGACCAAGCTGATCGGGCTCGAGAAGGGGACGTTCGACCTGCTCTACCCGGAGGCGGTCACCGCCGACTTCGCCGACCAGGTGAAGAAGATGGGGGCCATCATCGACCGCCGGGGCCCGGGCGGACAGGAGCGCTTCTACATCGACATGACGAAGCCGCCCTTCGACGACATCCGCGTCCGCAAGGCATTCATGCACGCCATCGACCGCAAGGCGATCAAGGAGACCATGTATCCGGGCGACCTCGGACGCCTGGCGAGTAGCTGCGTGCCGCCGGGCTACTTCGGCCATGTCCCGATGGAGTTCCCCGAGTACAATCCCGAGCTGGCCAAGAAGCTCCTGGCCGAGGCCGGCCACCCGAACGGCTTCACGATCAAGAACTACTTCATCAGCAAGTCGTTCTTCTACCCCAAGGTGTTGACGCTGGCGCAGGAGCAGCTCCGGAAGGTCGGCATCATCGTCGAGCTGCAGGTCGTCGAGCACGCGACCTTCCACGAGAACATCCGGAAGAACCTCAATCCCTTCGTGCTCTACGGCGGCGACGCGCATCACCGACGCCGACGCCTGGCTGTCCCTGTTCTTCGAGTCTACGGAGATCCCCGATCCGGCCACCGGCAACAAGGGGACCAACTTCGCCCACTACCGGGGATGGACGACCTGCTCGCCGCGGGTCGCGTGGAGCGCGACGTGAAGAAGCGGGCCGCGATCTACGCCGAGACGCAGAAGCGGCATCGAGCGGGACCTGGTGTGCCTGCCGCTCAGCGACGTGCCGAACCAGTGGGCGCGCAACCCCAAGCGGGTGAGCGCCCCGTTCGACCCCGACTACGGCGAGTTCTCGCTGCACTACAGCTACAACTACCCGGAGCTCCTGAAGGTGCTCAACTGAGCCGCCGGAGCGGCGCGGGGCTAGGCGATGTTCCAGTACGTGGCGCGCCGTCTCCTGGTGGCGGTCCCCATGCTGCTGGGGGCCATGAGCATCGTCTTCTTCGCGATGCGCATCCTGCCCGGCGACCCGTGCGTCGCGATGATGGGCGACCAGGCCACCACCGAGGCGCTCGCCGAGTGCACCCGGAACCTCGGGCTCAACCGGCCGCTGGCGGTGCAGTACGTCGACTATCTCTGGCGCTCGGTCCAGTTCGACTTCGGCAAGTCGTTCCGCCAGGGCTATCCCGGTCAGCGACTACATCGGCCGCATGTTCCCCACACGTTCGTGCTGGTCATGGCCAGCGCGCGATCGTGGCGGCCCTGGTCGGCATCCCGATCGGGATCGTCTCGGCGCTCAAGCGCCGCAATCCGCTCGATCGACTATCCGCTGCGCATCATCGCGCTGCTCGGGCTGTCCATGCCCGTCTTCTGGCTGGGCATCCTGCTCCTCATCGTGTTCTCGCTCCACCTGAATCTCTTCCCGCTGATCGGCGGCGGCGATCTGGACGGCGTCATCGCCATGATCCGCTCCGGCGAAGTCCTCGCGTAGCCCGCGAGGACTTCCTGGCCGCGGTGGGGGACGTCCTCCACCACCTGACGCTGCCGGCGCTGGCGCCTCGGGTTCACGCTGGCCGCCACGGTGAGCCGGCTGTCCCGCTCGGCGATGCTCGAGGTGATCAGCCAGGACTACATCCGAACCGCTCGCGCCAAGGGACAGGCGCGAGCGACTGGTCGTCTACAAGCACGCGCTGCGCAACATGATGGTGCCGCTGCTCACGATCATCGGCATCTTCGTCGCCGTCGCGCTCACCGGCACGGTGCTCACCGAGACGGTGTTCACCCGTCCGGGCCTCGGCAAGATGCTGGTCGATGCGATCGGCGCCCGCGACTACCCGCTGGCGCAGGGAGCCATCACCGTCTTCACCATGATCATCATCGTCGTCAACCTGGGCGTCGACATGCTCTACGCGGTGGTCGACCCCCGGATCACGTACCGCTAGGCGAGGATCGAGATGGCCGTCGTTCGCCGAGCCGAGCCGGTTGACCTGTCCCTCGCCGGCAGCCGGGGAGGCGTGCGCGCGCCGCGACCCGCGCCGGCCTGCGCCGGTGGCTTCCCATCGGCATCGGGGTGGCGATGGCGGTCGTCATGGTCGTCGTCGCGGCCGCCGCGCCGCTGATCGCGCCGCTGAGCCCGTCGGCGCAGTTCTCCGACGCGGTGCTCAAGGGCCCGGGCGCCGTCGATCGACACCTGCTCGGCACGGACGAGTTCGGGCGGGACATCCTGAGCCGCATCATCTGGGGGCGCGCGTCTCGCTCGAGGTCGGGCTCGCCTCGGTGATCTTCGGCTTCGTGCTCGGCGTGCCGCTGGGCATCGTTGCCGGCGTCCGCGGCGGCCGCGTGGAGACCTCATCATGCGAGGCGCCGACATGCTGATGGCGTTTCCCACGCTGCTGCTGGCGCTGATCATCGTGACCGCGCTGGGCGGCACGCTGACGAACGAGATCCTCGCGATCGGCGTCGCGCTGACGCCGAACTTCGTGCGGCTGGCCCGGGGCCTGGCGCTGACCATCCGCGAGCAGGACTACATCCTGGCCGCCCGCGCGCTCGGGAGCGGCCAGCTGCGCGTGATGGCGCGCCACGTGTTCCCCAACGCGCTCTACGCGCTGGTCGTCGTGGCCACCCTCGTACATCGCCGACGGCCATTCGCACCGAGGCGAGCCTGTCCTTCCTCGGGCTCGGCATCCCGCCGCCGACGCCGAGCTGGGGCAACATCCTCAGCGAGGGCCGCCAGTACATCAAGTGCTGCCCGTGGATCACGACGTTCTCCGGGCTCGCCATCATGGTCGGCGGTGCTCGCCTTCAACCTGACGGGCGACGCCCTGCGCGACTTGCTCGATCCTCGCCTCAAGGGCGAGTAGCGCTACGACGTCAGCCGGCGCTCGTGGAGGGCGCTGATGATCTCGGCGATCGCCGCGTGCGCGCCAGTCACGGGAAGGGCGACTCGAGGAGCGCCCCGATGTCACGACCGCCGCGCGCCTTCGATTGCTCCTCGGTCTCGCCGCGCGCGCCGCGCGCAGGGCGCCGAGCACCCGGTCTTTCTGGTAGACGGCGGGATACTCGATGTAGCGGTGGAGCTCGACGAAGTCCCTGGTGAAGAACACCGCGACGGGGACCGTTGCGAACTTCTGCCCGTTCTTCTCGTTGGCGTACTCGCGCACGAGGTCCGCGTTGGGGTGCGTGCCCGGGTCGGGGAGCCCCTTGCGCTGCATCGTGTCGGCGTCGCGGGTGAAGATGCGCAGCTCGAGGCCGCCGGCCTCCGCGAGGCGCGCCAGATACGGGACGTCGCGCCGGCAGTCCGAGGACCAGTCCTCCGAGATTATTAGGATTTTGGCGGGGCCGTCCGGTTGCGCGGCCAGCTCTAGCGATCGCGGCCGCTCTGCCCGTCGGTGAGCCGGGCCTCGCGCATAGCGCATCGGCCAGGAACTGGCTCCAGTCCAGGCGCGGGCGGACCAGGGCGAATCGGCGGACGTCGAACCCCTCGCGGCCGAGGTTCTCGGGCGAGCTCCGGTGAACTTCACGTAGTCGGCGAACGTCATGCCCCGGGCGAAGCGCTCGGGCGTCATGCGAGCCCCAGCAGCGACTCGAGATTTCGCCAGAGGATCTTTTCCTTCTCGTCCGCGGTCAGGCTCTCGAGCCCTGCACCCAGGCGACGGGCGACGGGATGCCACGGCACGAAGGGCCAGTCGCTGCCCAGCACCACGCGATCGGCGCCCGACCTCGTCGAGCAGGAAGCGCAGCGCCTTCTCGCTGCCCACCACGGTGTCGTAGTAGAGGCGGCGCTGGTAGCTGCTCGGCGGCCTGGGATCGACGCCGACTCGCGCTCGGGCGTGCCCTGCCAGCCGCGATCGAGGCGGCCCATCGCGAAGCACGCCGGGCCGCCGCCGTGGGCGATGCACACCTTCAGATCCGGGCACGCGTCGAGGACGCCGCCGAAGATCAGCATCGCCACCGACGATCGCGTCGTCGACGATGACGCCGAGGCTGTTGAAGAGCCCGTAGCGGGTCGTGCGCTGCATCATGAAGTTGTGCTGCGGCTGCGGGTGGAAGAAGAGCACCGCGCCCATCGCCTCGGCGGCCTTGAACAGCGGCAGGAACTTCGGCTCGTCCCAGTTCTCGCCGTTCACCGCGGTGTCGAGCTCGGCGCCTTTCAGGCCGAGGACGGTCACCGCGCGCTCCAGCTCGTCGATCGCCGCCTTGACGTCCTGCACCGGCAGCGTGGCCAGGCCCGCGAACCGCGTGCGGCCACTGCCGTGGTCATCGCGCGATCTCGTCGTTGACGTCGCGCGCCAGCGCGCGCCCCTGCGCCGGGTCGAGGTGATAGCCGAAGAACGGCGTGTGGATGGAGACGCACCTGCACGTCCACGCCCTGCGGCGTCCATGTCCTTCAGCCGCTCCTCGGGCGTGAAGCGCACCTTGGGCGAGTTGAAGCTGCGTGCGCTTGCCGCCGCCCATCATGGTGCCGAGGCCGTCGCCGGGCTCGTGACGAAAGCCGTACCACTCCGGCGGGCCTCGGCGGCCTGCCACAGGGACCGCGGCACCAGGTGCGCGTGGATGTCGATGGTCTTCATGAGCGTCCTCCCTCTCAGAGGTCGAGGAGCCAGTCGGGTCGTCGCCTCGATCCACTTCACCTTCGGATCCTCGTCGAACACGAGCCGCTCGTCGGCCGGGGCGATGCCCCAGGCGCCGCTGCCCAGCTCGGCGTCGAGCTGCCCCGGCGCCCACCCGCGTAGCCCAGGCAGAACAGCGCCCGTCGCGGGCCGCCGCCCCGGGCCATCGCCTGCAGCACCTTGGGGTCCTCGCTGACCGCGAAGTGCGCGTCGATCACGGCAGTACCCTCGCCGCTCCAGTCCGGGTGTGCAGGACGAAGCCGCGCTGTGATCTCGACCGGCCCGCCGTAGTAGACGCGGACTGTCCCGCTGCCGGGCGGCACCGTCGAGACCGAGCGGCTCGAGCGCTCGCTCGAACGGCGCGTCGCCGATGGGCATGTTGATGACCAGGCCGAGCGCCCCGCCCTCGGTGTGCCGGACCATGTAGATCACGGTTCGCGCGAACCGCGGGTCGCGCAGCGTATCGGTCGCGACGAGCAGCCGCCCGGCGAGGGAGCGGCGGCCGGGCGTCGCGGAGCGCTCGTCGGCCGTCGCGGTCACCACGAGGCGTCAGCGCGGCAGAGCGTCAGCACGATCAGCGTCGCCTACTTCTTGAAGAGATTGTCGAACCACGGCGGATGTCGCCGGGGCGCGTCGAGTCCGGGAGGCGTCACGCTCGACCGTCACGCGCAGCGAGAGCACCGCGCAGTCGTTCCGCGCATTCTTGTCGGCGATCCGCTCGGTGATGGGCTGGACGCACACTTCGAGAGTGTCGGCTCGTGTCGAAGTGCGTGCACTGACGACACGCCCGGATCGGCCGCGCGGCAGTTCCGGGCACTGTTCGAGCGTCGCCGGTCGCGATCCGGCAGCATCCGCGCCACAGGCGCCGCACCGCGAGACGGTGCGCCGCTCGGGCATGCCGCCGCTCCGCGCAGGCGCGGCGGTCGGCGGCTCGCGTCGGCCCGAATCCGGACTCGGCCTCCGATAGCCTTGCTGGCGGCACTTGCGGTCGGCCAATCCTGCGCTCTGCATAGCTCACTCTGGCCGATGTCGGGGCGGCGAGAAGCGTGCCGTGGTCGCTCTCGAGTCGCCTCGGCGCTTGACCGGGCTGGCGCCAGGCCTACGTTGTGAGCGTCATGCGGAACGGCCCCGGTCTTTGGCGATCGGTTTCGTGGCGCTCAGTGCGTGCGCTTCGCGGTCGCCGGCCTGGCTGCGCGCGTCGACTCTGCTCTCGACTACGTCACGTTCGACGGCATCGACTACATCCGCTGGGCCGAGGAGCCGGGCCGCGCCGCTCGGGCGCGACGATCTCGGCGCCGAGTTCGCCGATCGTCGAATGCTCGTTCGGCGAGGATCTCCGCGACTGCCCGTGCGGAGTCGATGCGGGCGCGGCGTTCCTTCCGTCGGGCACCCGGATGTATGCGAGTCCGTGGGCACGCGACCAGCTTCGGCTGGCCGCCGTATGGAAAGACTACATCTTCCTCTATCAGGCCTGGCGGAATCCACGCGCGAAGGTCGGGGCGGACCTCTACGGCATCAGCCGGGAAGGTGCGCGGGATCGGCGGCTGGCGCGGTGAGCTCCCGCTTGCCGCCCGCAGCGCGCCGGCACCGATCACGGCCTGCGCGACGTCAGAGTGCGCTCGTCGACCTGATCGCCCGTGGCACCGTGCGGCGCGCGTACGCGCACGAGGCCGGCGAGCCCCGCTACTGGCTCACCTTCTGGCTCAGCGACGGCACCACGCTCAGCCGGGTCTATTTTCGCGAGACGCGCCGAGCTCATGGGCGGCGTGGTGGTGGACGGAACTTCACGCGAGTCCTCGAGCCATATCTGGCGTGAGTGAGGCGCCGGCTGCTCAGGTCCCTTGACTTTGGTCCCGGCACGGGCGATCGTCTGACGCTCACCGATCGCAGAGCGCTTCAATCCGATGGACCCCGCGTTCCTGGCGGATCCCATATCCGACATACTCATCGCCTGCGCGACCGAGGACCCGTCCATCACAGCCCGCTCGACTTCTGGGTGCTCACCCGGTACGAGGACGTGGCGGCGGTGCTTGCGCGATCCGCGCTTCATCAAGGAGCCGCTGGTGGCCGATCGTGGCGGCGCGCTTCGGCGTGCGACGGTGCCGCCGGGCGTCGGGCTTCGATGCTGGACCGCGATCCGCCGATCACACGCGCGCTGCGGAGCCTGCGTGAGCAAGGCGTTCACCCCGCGGGTCGGTGGAGGGGCTCCGGCCGCGCATCCAGACAGATCGTGCGACGACCTCATCGCGCGGGCCGAGGCCGTCGGCTCGATGGATCTCATCGAGGAATTCGCCTACCCGATTCCCGGTCAACGTCATCTGCGAGATGCTGGGTGTTCCCGTCGAGGATCACGAGCGCTTCAAGGGATGGAGCCTCGACATCGCGCGCGGGCTCGACTCCGTCTGGCTGCCCCCGGAGTCCGAGATCCGCAAGCGGAGCGGAGCGGCCCGTCACGCCATCGGAGACTACATGCGGGGACTCATCGCCGAGCGCCGCGCCTCGCCGCGCGGCGATCTGCTCTCGGCGCTGATCGCCGCCGAGGAGGCGGGCGACAAGCTGAGCGAGGACGAGCTGATCGCCACCTGCATCCTCGCTGCTCATCGCCGGCCACGAGACGACGGTCAATCTGATCGGCAACGGCACGCCTGGCGCTCCTGCGTCATCCCGAGGAGCTGCGTCGGCTTCGCGAGACTCCCGGGCTGATCGCGAGCGCCGTGGAGGAAGCTCTGCTGCGCTACGACGGTCCGGTACAGCGCACCGCGCGCATCACGAGCACCGAGGTCACGATCGGCGGTCGGACGATCGCCAAGGGCGAGATGGTGATGCCCTTCATCGGCGCCGCCGACCGCGATCCGGCCCAGTTTCCCGACCCCGATCGCCTGCGATCTGGGCCGCGCCGACAACCGCCACATCGCCTTCGGCTGGGGCATTCACTTCTGCCTCGGCGCTCCCTCGCGCGCGTGGGAAGGGCAGATCGCCATCGACGACGCTCGTGCGGCGGCTTCCCCGGCTCGCGCTCGTCGACGACGAGCCCGAGCATCGCCAGAGCCTGACCTCCGAGGGCTGAAAGCCCTCCCGGTGACATTCTGATGGCGCCCACCGAACGGTCGAGCAGCGCGAGACCACGGTCGTCCCGCCGCATCCGGTTCTCAACGACAGTACTATTTCGCGCCCCGACGAGCGGCAGGGGTTCGTCGCGCGACCTGTTCGACGGCTGCGCCCGCTACTACAACCGGGTCGGCACCATGCTGGACCTGGGCTCGGGCCCGTGGTATCGCCGCGACGCGCTGCGGCGGGCCGGCCTGCGTCAACGGGCATGCGCCTGCTCGACGTCGCCGCCGGCACCGGTCTGCATGACGCGGGGGGCGTGCGACATCGTCGGAAGGAGCAACGTCGGGCGTCGATCCGAGTCACGGCATGCTCGGAGAGGCGAAGAAGGCGGTCACCGCGCCGCTGCGTGCGGGGCCGAGCCGAGGCGCTTCCGTTCCGTGGCGATCGCTTCGACATGCTCAGCATGGGCTTCGCCTCTGCGCCACGTGCCCGACCTCGAGGTCGCGTTCCGCGAGTACTGCCGCGTCCTGAAGCCGGGCGGACGGATCATCCTCTCGAGACGCCCCGCCCGCGACGCGCGTTCGGCGCTGGTTCGTCAAGACCCATTTCCAGCGCGTCCTGCCGCTGGATGGCGCGGATCACCTTCCGAAGCGAGGCCGGCTCAGCTCCTCATGAAGTTCTACTGGGACACGATCGACCAGTGCGTGCCGCCGGAGACGATCCTCGACGTGCTGCAGGAAGACGGGCTTCGTCGACGTCAAGCTGCAGCGGACGTACGTGACTGCATCAACGAGTACGTGGCCGCGAAGCCGCCGACAGTAGCCGCGCTGAGTCACGGGACGCTGGCGCCGGACTCAGCGGATCGCGTAATTGCGCCGGGTCGATGCCGCGCATGCGCGTGGCGGCCCAGGAAGCGCAGGAGGCCGCGGCTGTAGCGGGAGGTCGTCGCCGCGCCGCTCGCGAGCCGACCCACCTGGCGGCCGAGATGTGCCCACCGGATCGTCTTCTCTGATGAATCCCGCGTCCGGCGCCATCCAGGTACTTCCCGGCCTCCATCAGCGCCGCCAGCCGCCCATCGTAGAGATAGCGCCACCAGCTCGAACCACGCCGGACAGCATCTCGGTCTGAGCGTCGGCATACGAGGCCAGCACCGACTGCAGCTCGGCCGGCGTCGGCGCGGCGCGCCGCTCGAGCCACGGCGCCAGGCCATCGGCCAGGAGCTCGGCCGAGCGGCAGCGCGAGGAACACGCCGGGCGAGAGCATGGGATCGATGAAGCCGAACGCGTCGCCCAGCATGACCCAGCCGGGCCCGTAGCCGCGCTTCGGAGATGAGCTGATAGTTGGCGTAGGTCGCCACGTCCGTCATGCGCTTGGCGCCGCCGCCGATGGAGAAGAGCCAGGGGTCGGTCGCGATGGCGCACTCGAGCCGTTCCTCCGGCGTGCGCCCGAGCTTGGCTGCCGTCGGCCTGATCCAGCACGATCCCGATCGAGAGCCGATCCTGCAGCGGGATGCACCAGCTCCAGCCCGCCGGCCTGACCGCGCGCGATCAGCACCTGGCCGGGCACGTCGTCCCAGCTGAAGCCCTCGAAGTGGGCGAAGTGCGCCGACGTCCTTGCGCGGCCCGAGTTCGCGCCGGATCGACAGGGCGCGCGCCCCGTGACGGGCTCGCCCGGTCGCGTCGACGACGAGGTGCGGCGGACGCTCGTACAGTCCTGGCGCCGCCGCCGGCGTCTCGGGCGCGAGCGTCAGCTCGGCTCCCGACCTGTTGCCGGCCTCGTAAGCTGCGCTCGCACCGGCACGTGGCGCACGCCGGAGGCGAGCGCCTTGGCGAGCAGCGCCTCGTCGAAGCGCGGCCGCGGGATGTTGTAGGCGTACGGGAACACGGCCGGGACGAACCGGTTCGAACGTGACGCTCACCCGGTGCGTGGGCGACCAGATGAACGGAGACGCCGGGCTTGACCTGGCTGAAGCCGGCGGTCTCCTCTTCGAGGCCGAGGCGCGCGCAGATCGGCACCACGCGCCGGGACGAGCGATTCTCCGACGAGCAGCGGCGGGTGGCGGCCGTCGTCGAAGAAGGGTGACGTCGCCGCCCGCTCGGGCGAGCAGGGATCCCGAGCGCGGCGCCCGACGGGCCCGCCCCGACGATCGCGACCCGCAAACGCTCGGTCCCGTGTTCGAATGTCATGGTGTCCTCGTCCATCCCATCCCGTCGCGGATCACCTCGATGATCCGCGCCGCTTCCGCGTCGCTCACGGCGCCCTCGAGCCACGACACGACGATGTTGTCGAGATTCTCGCAGCGGTTGAAGAATACCCTGAGTCGCCGGCCGGGGCGGAACGACCGGGACGTGATACGCGTTCACGACGCGCCGTCCGAAGCACTCGGCTCAGGCGCCGGCGGGCCGCTCCGCGAGGTCCGCGCAGTTGAACGAGAACAGCTCGCCGCCCTGTCGTCCAGGGCAGGACGCGCAGGATCATCGAGCGCGGCCGCCAGTGGAGGAAGTCCAGGCCGACCAGCGCGGCGTCCATCTGCCCGTCGCGGATCGGCGTCGGCCATCTGGCGTCGGAGCGTTCGGGCCAGCGCGGGCACATCGCTCGGTGTCGGACGGAAGGAAGCGCGCGAAGTGAAACGCGAGGTGGTTTCCGATGGTCGCGCCCATCTCGCCCTTCGGCCGCACGTCGACCGAGATGGGCAGGAGAAAGGGAACCTTCGGGAGGCCCCGCCGCTCCACAGCTCGGCCATCGCCTCTGCCGACGTGGGCCAGGCGCCGAGGCGATCTCGCGCGTCGCGCGCGGCCCCCGCTCGAGCCGGGACGCGACGAAGCATTCGTGCCTGAATCGAATTCGACCCGGCGGCACCACCGTCGAGCCCAGGGACACCGGGGGCTCGGGAGAGGCCGACTGCAGGTGCTTCAGGCTCTCGCCGGCGATCCTCGCCCGCGACTCTGAACGGCCGGTCGTCGCGGCGTGACGAACGTGCCGGCGGTGCGCCGTTCCAGGGCGCTCGCGCCGGCGTGCCGGTCGAGATGATCGAGGTGCGCGAGGAGATTCTGCCCCCTGCGCGCGTCCAGTGAACGGATGAAACCACGTGAGGACCAGAAAGCTCGGCAGCCGTCGTCGCGCCGGGCGCCGGGTCGAGCAGGAGGACGCGGACGGGCGGCTCGCGCCGCGGGTCGATCGGCGCGTCGAGCTCGTTCGCCAGCCAGCTCGCGCGAACTCCTCCCGCGGGCGACCGTGTCCCGTCTCACGGAGGACGGGTGAGCTCCGAGCGCGCTCAGCGCGGCCCAGCTGCAGCTTGCCCCACGGGAACGGCCGCCGCAGCCGGGCAGCCGGCCACGGGCACACGTCGAGGAATCGATCGAGCGCGCGCTCCATCCGCCCGGGGCGATCGGGCCGTCGCACTCGACGACGAGCGAGGTGTTGCTGCTCAGCCCGATGCCCTTCCAGAGCGGATGGCGCGCCATCAGGACCAGATCGGCGCCACGCAGGGGGAGTCGGCGTACGTTTCGCCGCGAGAGGCTCAGGGTCGGCATCGTCTCGACACGCCATCTTCTGCTGAATGGCTCTTGCCCGCAAGATCGCCGTCCCGGCTTATCATCTTCGGGTCGAAGGAGGCATGGCGATGGTGACAGCCCTGTACCGCTCACTCCTGGCCGTGCTCGTGACGGCAGCCCTGGCCGCCGCGGCCGATGTCCCGAGATCCTCCCGAACGCCGGAGGACCAGGACCTGAGCGACGCTCGCGCCCGCATCGACGCCAAGGACTGGCCGGGCGCCGTGGAGGTTCTGAAAAAGGCCGTGGCGCGCGACCCGGGCAACGCCGAGTATCACAACCTGTTCGCCTACTCGGTGCGCCACACCGCCAACCCCGACATGAACGTCGTGTTCAAGCACTACCGCGAGGCCTCCGGATCGCGCCGCAGCATCGCGGGGCGCACGAGTACATCGGCGAGGCGTACCTGATGGTCGGCGACCTGCCCAAGGCCAAGGAGCATCTGGCCGCGCTCGACAAGCTCTGCTTCTTCACGTGCGCCGAGTACCGGGATCTGAAGAAGGCGATCGAGCGCTACGAAAGAAGCCGTGAACCGAGGAGGAGCGACGTGACGATTGCGTGCGATCAACGTGGCATCGGCAAGCTCCGCGTGCTGCTCGTCCTGGTGCTGCTCGTGGCGCTGGGCGCGGCCTACTTCTGGGCCATGTTGACCTGGAGTTACTCGTCCGGCGAGCGCGCCGGGTGGGTTCAGAAGCTCTCTCGCAAGGGCTGGGTCTGCAAGACCTGGGAAGGCGAGATGGCGATGGTGTCCATGCCCGGCTCGACGAGCGAGGAGTTCGCTCTTCACGGTCCGGGAGCGCGGTGCCATCGAGCAGATCAACAAGCTGATGGGCCGGCGTGTCACCCTCCACTACGAGCAGAAGGTGGGTCTGCCGACGAGCTGCTTCGGTGAGACGCGCTACTACGTGACGAAGGTGACGCGCGTCGAGGAGATTCCGCTGGCGCCGGGCGTCGTGTCCCGACGCCGCCGCCCCGCCCAGCCCGCGAAGTAGAGCGGGCCGGTCGCCGCTAGGGGACCGTCGTCGTGACGGTCACCACCGAGCCGTCGGCGAAGGTCCCGGTCAGCGAGAGCTGGTGCCCGACGTGTAGAGCGACGGGTTGCAAGTCGGCGCCGAAGACATAGAAGGACTCCCGTCGGCGACCGCGAGTTGACGACGCCGCTGCCGTTGTTCAGGAGCGCGCTGTCGAGGCCGGCCGCGGCCCCCAGAGCCCAGTACGACGTGGCCGGGTCGGTATCCCAGGTGCCCGCCGCCGTTCCTGCGAAGCTCGAGCCGCGTGACCGTGCGCGGGCCGCTCCCGGCCTCGACCGTCACGCGGAAGGTGCCGTCGAGCGCGCCGTCAGGACTGAAGGCCGTGGGGCTCGCGCCCACCTTGTCCCGCAGCTTGCCCTGGAATGCCAGGCTCAGGGTCGGCGGCGGCGGCATCACCGCGAAGCCGCCCGTCCGGATCGCCGCCTGGCCGTCGGGATTCGTCGACGGTCACATCACGCGGACCCGTCGCCGCCGTCGACCGCGATCGAGAGGGCGACCGAAACCTGCGTGGACGAGACCACCGTCGGTCGACGTCACCGTGACGTCGGCGCCGAAGGACGCGGTCGCTCCCGGCTGGAAGTTCGTGCCGGTCACCGTGACGGCGAGGCTCGCGCCCTGGACGCCGTTGCTCAGGCGTCACGCTCGAGATCGTCGGCACGGGCGGCAGGGTCGACGGTCGCGGTCGCCGACGTGCCGTCGGCGAAGTTGGCGGTGACCGTGAAGCCCGAGCCGCTGGTGAACGCCGGGGGATTCGGGTCGGCGGCGAACACGTGGACGGCGCCGCCGTCGGCGATGGCGACGTTCACCGCGCCGTTACCGGCGTTCAGGAGCGCGCCGTCGAGGGCGGCCGAGACGCCGAGGGCCCAGAAGGACGTCGCCGCGTCAGTGTCCCAGGTGCCGCCGCCGCCGTTGCGGCGCAGCTCGAGACGAGTCAGCGTGCGCGCACCGCTGCCGGACTGCAGGCGTCAGGCGGAACGTCCCGTCCAGCGCGCCGTCCGCGCTGTACGTCGTCAGGTTCGCGCCGACCTTGTCCCGCAGCTTGCCCAGGAACGCCAGGCTGAGCGTCGGCGCCGGCGGGGCCACGGTGAATCCACCCTGCTTGATCGCGACCGAGCTGTTCGGGATTCGTGACCGTGACGTCACGCGGCCCCATCGTCGGCGGTCGCGCCGATCGAGATGGCGACCGACAGCTGCGTCGACGACGTAACCGTCGTGGAGGTCACCGTGACGTCCGCGCCGAACGAGGCGCTCGCGCCCGGCTGGAAATTCGTGCCTGCCACGGTGACGGCGAACGCCGCTCCCCGGCGAGCCCGTGCTCGGGGTCACGCTCGAGATCGTCGGCACGGGCGGCAGGATGACTGGACGCGCGTCGCCGACGTGCCGTCGGCGAAGTTGGCGGTGACCGTGAAGCCCGCGCCGCTGGTGAACGCCGGGGATTCGGGTCGGCGGCGAACACGTGGACGGCGCCGCCGTCGGCGATGGCGACGTTCACCGCGCCGTTACCGGCGTTCAGGATCGCGCCGTCGAGGGCCGCCGAGACGCCGAGGGCCCAGAAGCGACGTGGCGGCGTCAGTGTCCCAGGTGCCGCCGCCGCCGTTGCGGCGCAGCTCGAGGCGCGTGAGCGTGCGCGCGCCGCTTCCGGACTGCAGGGTCATGCGGAACGTGCCGTCCAGCGGCGCCGTCGGCGGCTGTACGTCGTTGGGTTCGCGCCGACCTTGTCCCGCAGCTTGCCCAGGAACGCCAGGCTGAGCGGCGGCGGCGGCAGAGACCGTGAAGCCCGCCACGCGCGTCGCAGTCTGGCCACCGCTCGTGACGGTCACGTCCTCGCGCGCCCGTCGTGGCCGCGCTATCGATCGCGATGGCGACCGACAGCTGCGTGGACGAAGAGACGAACGTCGTGGAATTGACCGTGATGCCGGCGCCGAACGATGCGCTGGCGCCAGACTGGAAGTTGGTGCCCGTCACCGTCACCGGTGAGGCTCGCGCCCGGCGCGCCGGTATTCGGCGACACCGCCGGTGATGGAGGGCATCTGCGGCATGGTCGACGGTCGCCGCGGCCGACGTGCCGTCGGCGAAGTTCGCGGTCAGCGTGAAACCGGCCCCGCTACTGAACGGCGTCGGGTTCAGATCGAGCGGCGAACACGAAGAAGGCGCCGCCGTCGGCGACGGGAGACTCACGGTGCCGTTGCCGCGCGTTCACCAGCGCGCGCCGTCGAGGCTGGTCGTGGTCCCCGAGCGCCCAGTAGCGCCGTCGCCGGATCGGTGTCCCAGATGCCGCCGCCGCTCGTCTGGCGCAAGCTCGAGCTTCGTCACGGTGCGCGCGCCAGATCTCCGCCCTGACCGTCACCGGAACGTCCCGTCGAGCGCGCTGTCGGAGCCGAACGCCGTGGGCCCGGCCCGACCTTGTCCCGCGAGCTCTGCCCAGGAACGACGGAGCGTGATCGTCGGGGACGGCGGCACGATCGTGTAAGCCACCGCTCTTGATGACGACCTGCCTGTCCGCGTTCACGACCGTCACGTCGCGCGCGCCGAGCGCGGCCGCGGTCCCGATCGCGAGGGCGACCGTACAGCTGAGTCGACGAGACGAACGTCGTCGAGTTCACCGTGACGTCGGCGCCGAACGACGCGCTCGCGCCGGACTGGAAGTTCGCGCCCGTCACCGACACCGTCAGGCTCGCCCCCGTGCGCCGCGGTGTTCGGCGACACGCTGGAGATCGCCGGAAGGATCGGCAGGTTCACCGCTCGTGCTGGCCGAGGTCCCATCGGCGAAGCTGGCGGTCAGCGTGAAGCGTCGATCCGGCATGTGAACAGCGTCGGAGTCAGGTCCGACGCGAACATGAAGAACGCGCCGCCATCGGCGACCGGAAGCTCACCGTCCCGCCTGCGGCGTTCAGCAGCGCGCCGTCGAGACCTGCGGTGGCCCCTGAGCACCCAGTATGCGCGTCGCCGGATCGGTGTCCCGTGATCCCCGCCGGCGCGGCGCAGCTCGAGGCGCGTCACCGTGCGCGGCCATATCCCGCCCTGCACGATCACCTTGAACGTCCCGTCGAGCGCGCCGTGTCGGGACCGAGGGCGGTGGGGCCCGGGCCGACCTTGTCGCCGCGAGCTTGCCGAGGAACGCCAGGCCCATCGTCGGCGGCGGCGGCAGGACCGTGAAGCCGCCCGGGCGCGTATAGGTCTGGCCGCCGGATTCTCGTCAGCGTCAGACGTCGCGCGCGCCGAGCGGCGCCGTGAGCGGGATCGTGAGCGCCGACGGTGAGCTCGCGAGCGGACACGAGCGTCATCGACGTCACGGTGACGCCGTCGCCGAAGGAGGCGGTCGTCCCGGACTCGAAGTTGATGCCGGTGATCGTCACGCTGGAGGCTCGTGCCGACCGTGCCCCGATCGGCGATGACGCTTCCGGACGAGCGGCACCCCGGGATAGAGGAGCGCCAGCAGCGCGAGATCGACCTGGATGCGCGGCCTGGTGGTGATGCCGCCGGCGCCGCGTGTCGGTGATCATGACGCCGGTGCTCGGTGAAGGCCTGCAGGACCTCGTCGACGGTCGCGGTGGGCTCGGCCTGCTTGAGGATCGCCCAGGCGCCGGCCACGTGCGGAGAGGCCATCGACGTTCCGCTCGCCACCGCGAACTCGCCGCCCGGATACGACGAGATGATCTCGTCGCCCGGCGCGAACAGCGACAGGAAGCGGCGCCACGTTCGAGAAGTCCGCGACCTGATCGTCCTTGGTCGTGGCGCCGACGCTCACCGCGGTGGAGACGCACGCCGGCGCGCTGAGCTGCGCTGCGGTGGAGCCGTCGTTGCCCGACGCCACGACGGTCGCGATGCCCACCGAGCGCAGGTTGTCGATGAACGGCTTGTAGTTCCTCGGCGTCGCAGGTCGAGCTGAACGACCCGCCGCCGAGGCTCATGTTGACCGCGGCGATCGCGTGGGGCGCTCCGCAGGGTGTAGACACGCTCGAGGCGCGGCGAGGATGTCGGAGGTGTACGCTCCGAGGCACGGCGGCTGGCCGCCGCAGTCGAGGAATCTGTTGATCTGCGAGAAGACCTGGATCGCGATGAGGTTGGCGCCCTTGCCGGACGCCCCAGATCGGCAGATCGGCCGGATCTCCGTTCCCGGCGACGATGCCCGCCACGTGATGCCGTGCCAGCAGCCCTGGGCTTCCAGCGGGCATGGCGCTGCGGCCCTGGACGCCGATCTGCTCCTGCGCGCCGTTCGGAGCAGAGCGTCGTGCTCTGCCGAGCCTGACGTGGTGGAGTAGCACGCTTCCTCCACGACCTTGCCGGCGAGGAACGGATGCGCGGAGTCGACGCCGCTGTCGAGCACCGCCACCACGGTGCCGGTGCCGTCGTACCCTGAGCCCAGGCCTGGTCGGCTCTGATCAGCGGGACGCTGTCCATCAGCACCGGTTTGTGGATCCGGTCTCGATCACGCGCCGCACCATCACGCCCGACGCCTCCAGCTCGCGCAACGCCCCCGGCTGGCCCCGATCGCGATCAGCGGCGCCGTCTGATAGCGACGGAACACCTGGTGCGGATGCTTCGCCAGCCGGGCCAGCACACGCGCGGCGGTGTCGGCGATCTCCCGGCGATAGGCGACTCGAGCCTGCGCCGACAGCGTGCTCCGGTCCGGCGGTTCGAGGGCAGCGCGAGCTCGACGAGCACGCGCACCTCGCCCTCGGCCTGCGCGCGATCGTGGATCCTGAGTCGGCACCACGCGCTTGCTGTCGTCGCGCGGCGCCGGCGGCACTGGAGTCTGCGCCAGCGCTCGAGGCGCGGAGCGCGATGCCGAGTAACAAGAAGCTCGTCGCGACGAGCCTGCAGAGTCGGATCCGCGCGCCTTCCGAAAAACTCGCGTCGGAACCGTCGGCCGTGGCATGGTCCCTTAGTAGTGCGCAACGACCATGCCAACCGCAAGACCCTGAAGTGATGGACGTCGTGGTCGATCGAATGACGGTTTGGCAGCCCGGTGACGCCGGTCGTCACCGAAAACCGACCGATCAGCGGCGGGGCCGAGAGCCCTCCAGAGGCGGCGCGATGCGATCCGCCGGACGCGGATCACGAGCCCCGTCATGTCCTCGAGCCTCGCGAGCGCGGCCGCGTCGATCTCGAGCGCGAGCAGGCGGCGCCGTCGTGTAGCGACGCGCGAGGCGGGCGCTGGTGCCGGCCAGGCGGCGCAGCACCTGTTCTGGGCGTCGCTGACGGCGGAGGGATCGGCGGTCCGCGCGCGCAGCTCGACCAGGACGCGGGCGGAGCCTCCGCTCGGCATCGCGCGAACCTCGCGGGTCGATCACCGGCCGCTCATCCATCATCATATGGCTGCCACGCCCCGGGCGCCGGCCAGGACGACGAGGAGCGAGGCGATCGCCACCGTCCATTTCACGCGAATTGTCACCCCTCGCCCAGTATCCCTCGAATTTGGTCGGGCCTGGCAGGCGCGTCGTACTCTGAATCATGGGTTGGTACTTCGCGTTCTTCATCGTGTGCCGGGCTTCCTGCAGCCTCATCCACGGAGGTCGTCTGGCTTGCGACTGGCCATGGCATCCTTCTGGGGTCACCACACCGCTCGGTCTCCATCGTGCTGTCCGTGTTCATGGCGGGGCTGGCGCTCGGCAGCTTCGGCGGCGGCCGGCTGGCCCGCCGGCTGGAGACCGGCCAGGTGGCGGCGCTGCCCCCTGCGTGCTGTAATGCGGGCGCCGAGCTCAGCCATCGGCTTCGGGCCTCGCCGTTCCTGCTCAGCTCAGCTGGGGCGCGGCGCTGCTGGCCAGTGCCGGCCGCGACGTCGACTGGAACTCCGCCGGCTAACACCTCGCCTCGGGCGGCTGGATCACGCCTGACGCTGCTTCCTATGCGGTCTGCATGGGCAGCACGTTTCCGCTGCACGCGGCCGCCATCCGCCGATCGGGCGGCCGCCACCCGCGCGGCGAACGTTCAGCTACCTTTATCTGGCGAACGTCCTGGCGCCGCCGCCGGGACTCGCCGCCGGGTTCGTGCTCATCGAGCTCCTGGGCTTCCGCGCTGCACGCTGCACGTGGCGGCCGCGCTGAATCTCTTGCTGGCCGCGTGCGCGTTCGCGGTCGCCGCCAGGCGCCGGACGTCGAGCGTCGCCGCCCTGGATCCGCAGCCGGCGACCGCCGCGGCCGAGGCCCCGCGACAGCCGATGCTGCTCGTGCGGCTGTTCCTCACCGGTCTCGTCAGCATGGCGATGGAGCTCGTCGGTCCGCCAGTTCACGCCGTTCCTCGGCTCGGTGGTGTACACGTTCGCCGCGATTCTCGCGATCTATCTCGTGCCAGCGACCTCGTGGATCGCAGCGCTATCGGGCGGTCGCTGCCGGCCGGTCCGTCCGATCTCGCGAGCACGACCGTCTTCGCGTGGCTGAGCGTCGGCGTGTTCGCGCTCGTGCCGCTGGCGGCCGCCGACCCGCTCGTCGAAGTGCCGGCTGGGATCCGCCTCGTCGCCGGGATCGTCTCCGTTCTGCGCCGCCGTCGGATTTCCACGCCCATGCGCGATCGACCGGTGGTCGCTCGGGAATCCGGATCGAGCTGGAACCGCCTACGCCGTCAACGTGGTCGGCTGTATCCTGGGGCCGCCTGTCGCCGGATTCTGGCTCCTTCCCGAGTTCGGGGAGCGCGTCTCCGCTCGTCACGCTCGCCGTGCCGTTGCTGGCCGCGGGGATCCTCACGGCGGTTCGCCCCTGCGCTGGTGCTGCTCGAGGGTCAGGTCGATCTTCCCGAAGCCGATCGTCGCCGTGTCGCTCCCGATCATCTTCGCGGGGCTGCTGGTCGTGTCCGACGTCGGGCTCGATACCCTCCATGAGGGAGAGCCCGACGGGACCACACCGCGACCGTTATCGCCACCTGGCATAATCGGGAGAAGCATCTGCTCGTCAACGGCCAGGGCGTCACCACGCTGCTTCCGATCACCAAGATGATGGCGCACCTGCCTGGCGGCGATCCATCGGACCCTCCGCCTCGCGACGCGCTGGTCGTCTGCCTGGGCATGGGGACGACGTTCCGTCGTTCCTCCGTGGGACGTGCGAGACCACGGCCGTCGAGCTGGTGCCGAGCGTGCCGGACCTCCCTCTGGTTCTTCCATCCCGACGCGCCCACGTTCGTCGCGCTCGCCCCTGGCGCGCATCGTCGTCGACGACGGCCGTCGCTTCCTCGAGCGGTCGAACCAGCGGTACGACGCGATCACCATCGACCCGCCGCCGCCGGTGGAGCCGCCGGCTCGAGCCTCCTGTACTCGACGGAGTTCTACGCGCTCGCGCGCAAGCGGCTCCGCCCGCACGGGATCGTGGCGCCAGTGGCTCCCGGAGTTCCGGCGGCGCGGAGGTCGTCGTCTCGCGCATCCATCGCGCGGGCGCTGGCCGAGTCGTTCCCGCACGTCCGCACTTCCGCTCCGGTCGCAGGCTGGGGCTACCACTTCATTGCCAGCCCGAGCCCCATCGCCGTTCCGCCGGCCGGACGTTCTGGCTGCCCGGATGCCTGCGCGAGCGGTCGCCGACATGCTCAGTGGGGCCCGGCCAACACGGCGTCGGCCCAGATCCATCGCATGGTGAGCCGCGAGGTGAGTCTCGAGAGCCTCGTGACCGCCGCGCCGGGTGTGCCGGTCCTCCGCGACGATCGCCCGTACAACGAGTACTACCGTGGTTCGCCGGCTGTTGAGCTCGCTGCGCTCAGCTCCACGCGCGCGCCGAATCAGCGTCTTGCCCGCGCACGCGCCGGCACGCCAGAGTCCGGTGGCATGGATCGCGTGCGCCTCGCCATCGTCGGTTGCGGCAACATCTCGCAGCTCAACGCGCCCGGCTATCTCCAGCACCCTCGCTGCGACGTGGTCGCTCTGTGCGACACCGAGCCCCAGCGGGCCGAGCGCCGCGCCCGGGAATGGGGGCATCACGCCGCGCGTGTACTCGGACCTCGCGCAGGTCCTGGACGACGGCGCGGTCGACGCCATCGAGCCCTCACGCCCACCTGGATGCATGCCGGACCAGATCGTGGCGGCGCTCGCGGCGGGCAAGCACGTCTCGTGTCAGAAGCCGCTGGCGATCACGCTGGCCGAGGCCGACCGCATCGCCGCCGCGGTGGCGCGCGCCCGGACGACATTCCGGCGTCACCGAGAACTTCCTCTACTACCCGCCGATCGTGAAGGCCAAGGAGCTGCTCGACGCCGGGGTCATCGGCGAGCCGTCGCTGGTGCGGATCCACACGACGCGCGTGCAGCACATCACGGGCGGGGCACTGGAGCTCGACCCCGACGCCATGGTGTGGCGCCGCGATCGTAGCCGGAACCCGGGCGGCGCCCTCTATGACGACGGCGTGCACAAGTACGCGACGGCCGCCCTCTGATCGGCGAGATCGGCGACATCTCCGCCATCGTGACCCACGGCACGGACTTCCTCGCGGAGACCCCGGCGGCCGCCATGTGGCGATTCAAGGGCCGCGACTGCCTGGGCATCATCGACTACACCTGCGTCGCCCGAGATGACCATCCGCGCCCGCTACTACGGCGCGGACGAGTTCTTCGAGATCCACGGCAGCCGCGGCATCATCTGGGTGACCCGGTGCACCGGCGAGATGCTCGACATGCCCGCCGTCGTGCTGCTGCGCGGCACGGAGACGGTCAGCTATCAGGTCCCGGCCGACTGGCGTCTCGGCTTCGACGGCGCCGCCGCGGACTTCGTCGACGGCCTGCTCGCCGGGCGCCAGCCGGCGCAGGACGTCAACACCGCGAAGCACATTCTCAGCGTCCCGCTCGGCGATCTGACGAAGCCGCGCGCTACCGGGCGCCCGGTCGCGCCGGCGCCGGCTCAAATAGGCGTTCCTCACGGGAGGAGAGCATGGCGACAGTACGACCAGGGCCTGGAAATCGGCCGCCCGGCTGGCAGCAGGCACACGCAAAGCGCTACATCGAGACCGGCGGGCAGGACGGCCATCTCTGGGAAGGCGTCACGACCCTGCTCCTGACGACGAAGGGCCGGCGGTCAGGTCAGCCGCGCACGACGCCCTTGATCTACGGACGAGCCGGCGAGCGCTACCTCGTGGTCGCTTCCCGCGGCGGCGCTCCGGCGCACCCGGACTGGTACCAGAACCTCGTCGCCGAGCCCGTGGTGCAGGTGCAGGTCATGGCGGAGCGCTTCAGCGCGCGAGCCCGCACCGCGACCGCGGCGGAGAAGCCGGCGCTGTGGAAGACGATGGCGCGCGATCTGGCCGCCGTACGACGAGTATCAGACGCGAACGACGCGCGAGATACCGGGTCGTCATCCTCGAGCGCGTCTGAGCGCCGGGCTGGTCAGCGCTTCTCGGCCGGCGTCGACGTCGCCGGGCCCATGCCCCACACCTGGATGATCGTCTCTTCGTTCTTAGCGCCGTCGTAGTGGACCTTGCCGGCGTAGTGAATGACGTAGCTGCCGGCGGGCGCGGGCACGGTCGCGCTCGGGATCGAACTTCTCTCCGGTGCCCATCCACCAGGTGCCGGACAGGACCGCGAAGAAGCGGTCGTTCGGATGGAAGTGCGGGACTCGGCCTCATGTTGCCCGGGAACCACTTCACGCGGGCGACGTACAGGCCGGGCTTGTGCTCAGGTCTCCGAAGAGCACCGCCGATTCGTTGGTTCCGGCGGCGTTCCTGACCCACTTGATCTCCGACGGGGTCTTGAAGTCCACCGCGGTGCCGATCGATATCGGGCGCTGCCGTAGCCCAGACGGCACGGCACACCACCAGCGCGAGCACGGCGAGAGAGATCAGGCGGATCATGCGGTCTCCCTGGGGTTTGAGGAATCAGCTCGGGGCTCTGACGGGAAGTCAACCGCTCGGCGCGGCCAGCGGTCTCAACGCGCCGCGCGCCGGCGCACGGACGTGCCGTGCGAAGTCATCGCCGCCGTTGCCGGTACACGACGGCGAGGCCACGCCGCTCGACGGTGCGATCAGGCCCCACGGCCCGCATCCCGTTACCGGGAGCGTCGCCGGCAACGCCACGCCGCCGTCGGGCTCGATCACCAGCAGCCGCGCGGTCCATGCGGAACGTCGGGAGTGTGCTCGACGCCGTCGAAGAGGTTGCGATGCCAGTTGCCCCATCTTCGTCTGCCACTCGCCGGTGTTGGTCGGTCCGGCCTGTGGCCCGGTACGCCGCGCCGGTGAAGACCTCGGGCGAGTCGACCTCGTGGAGCGCGACGAACGGCGACGTCCGCGGCGTGCAGCGCTTCGAAGCGCTGGCTCGCGTGGATGCCCCGGAATGGACAGGAGCCGGTGCTGATGACCGACGTGCCACGCCCCTCGGCGCGCCGCGCGGCATCGGGCAGCGCCATTCCACCATGTAGATCACGGGACCAGCCGGCGCGCGCCATGTCCGTTCGAGGAGCTCGATCCGGACGCCGTCCGGGCGCCTCGATGAAGGCGATCCTGACCCCGGGCCGGATGGTGCGCGGCTCCATCTTGAAGCTGGCGCCCCGGCGCTTGAGTTCGACCACCGCCCGTCGTCCATGTTGGGTTCACGCTGAAGCCCGAAGTGATCGAGGCCGATGTAGGGCTCCGGACGGCGCCGACGCGATCGCGGCGTCGGCCGCCACCGGAGCGATGAAGATCGTCAGGCCGTTCAGATCGAGATCGGTACGGGGCCGCCCGTCCGACTGGATGGATTCGACGATCTCCGCGTCGCAAGACCCGGTGACTAGTACTCGGCCGTCTTCTTGACGTCGCGGCTGCGCAGTGCATGTGATCGTAGCGGATAGGTCGGTGCATCCGATACTCTCCTTCGTCGAGCCGTCGCCAGGTGCGCCACGCGCGGCGCGACGTCCTCCATCAGGAGGCGCAGGCTCTGGTGGTCCCACCCGGCATCGTCCGAGTCGAGTCGTGATCGTGAGCAACGCGCCGAAGCCGCCGCTCTCCTCGTAGATTTGCTGGATCTTTGTCCGCGCCACTCGACGGGTCGCCGACGATCAGCCACGTTCTCCATCAGGTAGTCGACCGTCACCGGCGTCGTCGGACGCTGGACGGCTCGAGCTTGCGTCGACGCCATCTGTACGGCGTGCCGATGCGGTTTGGGGTACTGGTGCTGAACGTAGTTTCGTCCGAGGACGGCCCGCGCCCGCTCGCGCGCGCCACCGCGGACGTCGGCGCGACGAGCACGTCGCGCGCGATGCGCCACTGGCTGCGATGCGCCGGCCGCCCGGCGTCAGCGGCGCCCGACCAGGCGCCGGTGGCCCCACGCTGGCAATACGTAACC
>ERZ1370068.2891-contig-202_pt1 | contig 46592 bp, 71 predicted proteins | sample MGYA00561227_ERZ1370068 | MGnify/ENA primary metagenome ERZ1370068 (study PRJEB38410, sample SAMEA6850437) | metagenome | study: Metagenomic assessment of the ecological functions of the soil: analysis of the soil microbiota associated with the... | reverse complement strand
TGTACTTCGTTCAGTTACGTATTGCTCGTAACGCGGATCAGGCGCCGCGGAAACCGAGCGTGCTGCTTAGCCCCAGTGGTCTTCGAGCGGCCCGCGCGTCACGAGGAAAATGTTCGTCGATAAGCAGTAGTGCACCGGGAGTGGCCCTCGATCGCGGTGACACCCAGCCTCCGAAAATGATCAATGGCTGCGACCGAAGCCAGCCCTGCATATGCCCCGCATGCGTCTCCGGGACACTCGGATGCTGCAGGAGTGAACCACCTGACGCGCAACTCATAGATTGCGAGTCTCGTATGCCAAGGGAGTCCGTGGCGGCCGGTCATCACTCCACGGGGAGGCGCGCAGTGATCGGCGACACACGGGCCAGTGGCGCAAAGGCTGCGGTATCGCTGACTCGGGATCGAGCACCGCATCGTCCCCCAAACGAGATCCCGCGCAACAACCTTGGCGTAGGGATCGAGCAAAACCTTGCGCGGATTGAAGCGCTGCCTGCGTGACGAGCCCTGTTAAGGCCCGTGGACCCGATAGCCGTAGATTTGGCCCGGTCCTCAGATCCGGCAGATAACCGTGCCATACCTGATGCGTTTTTTCCGGCAGAGCGATGCGGCACGATTTCTGTCCTCGCCAGGTCCGGCGAATCAAAAAGACAGAGATCGACCGTTGTCGCGTGTTCGAGGAGAAGAGCGCGAAATTCACCCCGCGGCCGTCAAACGCCGCGCCCTAACGGCGAGGGAGAACCCGGCCAGACGCGCAAGCGGGGAACTGGATTCTTTCAGGTCTGAAAATCCAGCGCTCGAGAGCATTCACCGTCTTCATAAAGCTCAATCGATAACGCCAGGACGATCTCTTTCCTTAAGCTTCCAGTCCCTTTGCCTTCCCGGCAAGAACCCCATGAACGTTACCGAATAGCGCAAGGCCCCCAGGTGACGATCGGCGGGTTGCCACGCGAGAACGCGAGGAACACACCGGACCGACCATCTGCAGAAGAGCGCAATCGAAGCGTTCGGCTTCTTATGCCGTCGAGGTGCCGCTGGATCGTGCTCTCGCGCTCGCTGCGCCTATGTCGGATGAAAATGCGCCGCCGAAGGTCGCGTCGCCAAACGTCCAATTTTTTGAACTCCGGAAGGCATGGTGAAGCCCCAGCATGTTCTCCTCGAATTTGCGCTTCATGTATAGCGCCGCCTGCGTGAATGACTGCATGTAAGAATTGGCTGTTCGCGACGTGGCTTTACAAATAGATTAGCTATTACGTGCCTACGGCCCCTCTTTATTCTGGGTTCGTCCTAGCCGTGTGGATGACCGTCTGCCTCGGCTGCCTCAACCCGCGCTTCAGCGGCGAGACGACGCCGGGCAAAGCGGCAAGCAGTCCGTAGCCCTCCACTCAGTACTCAACCCACCAACCATGTATGCTTCCTAGTTACCAACGCTCGATTCAATGCGTCGGCACATTGCTGGTGATGCTTTCACTCGGTGCGTGCGGCGGCCTTCCCAAGGGCGGCGAGCGCCCGCCTTCCACGGCCATGAAAAACAACGGGGGCACGGCGCTGGCGGCGGCGGTGCGTCCGCGTGTTGCAGCGCATCCGGGGCAGTCCGGCCTCCACACACTTCTGGACGGGCGCGAGGCCCTGGCCGCGCGGCTGGCCCTGGCGGATGCGGCGCAACGCAGCCTCGATGTGCAGTATTTCATCTGGAACAAGGACATGGCGGGCAAAGTCCTGCTCGAGCATCTGTTCCGCGCGGCCGACCGCGGTGTGCGCGTGCGCTTGCTGCTCGACGATCTCGGCACGATGCCCTCCGACGCCACGCTGCTCGCCATCGACAGTCATCCGAACATCGAGGTGCGGATGTTCAACCCCGTGGCCCTGCGTTCGCCCCGCTTGCTCGGCATGGTCGCCGACTTCGGGCGCATCAATAAGCGGATGCACAACAAGTCGTTCACCGCCGACGGGCAGGTCGCGATCGTCGGCGGCCGCAATATCGGCGACGAATATTTCGAGGCGCATGCGGTGATGAATTTTGCCGATCTCGACGTGGTGGTCATCGGCCCGGTGGTGAAGGAGGTGTCCGACGAATTCGATCTTTATTGGAATAACCAGTCGGCGATTCCGATCGCCGCGCTGGCGCGACAAAACACGACGCCCGAGCAGTTCGCCGCGCAGCGGGCGGCGCTCATCGCATACCACGAGACCGCGGCTGATTCTGCCTACGCGCAAAGCCTGCGCGACAGTGAATTGCCCGGCAACTCAGGAATCGAAACGTTCCCTACTACTGGGGGCGGGCCACGATCGTGAACGACCATCCGGACAAGGTGGCCACCTCCGCCGACAAGACGGAGACGCATCTCGCCCCGCAGTTGCGCGCGGTCGTCGATAAAACGAAGCGCGAGCTGTTCCTCGTCTCGCCTTACTTCGTGCCGGGGAAGCAGGGCGTCGAACTTCTGGCGGGCGTGCACCAGCGCGGCGCCCGGGTGGTCGTGATCACCAATTCGCTGGCTTCCACCGACGGGGTGCCGGTCCACTCAAATACCAGCTCTACCGCAAGCCGCTGATCGAGGCCGGCGTCGAACTCTATGAGATCAAGCCGACCGCCGGCGCCCAGCTCAAGCGGCGCTTTCGCGAACCGGCCGGATCGAGCACTGGTGGTTTGCATGCGAAGACGTTTACCTTCGACCGCCGGATTGGTTTCATCGGCTCCTACAATCTCGATCCGCGCTCGAGCAAACTGAACACGGAGATGGGTGTGTTCTTCAACTGTCCGGCGCTAGCGAGGCGTCTGCCGGAAACGGCCGAGCGCGATCTCGGCCGCAATGCGTATCGCGTCGAACTCGCGGGCAACCGCCTCGTCTGGGTGACTCGCGAAGGTAACAAGCAAGTCCGCTACGACTCCGAGCCCGAGACCGGTCTCTGGAAGCGCATCAAAGTCCAAGTGATAAGCTGGCTGCCGATCAGTGGCTGCTCTGAGCATCCCGCCCAAAATCGATTTCATGCGTCAGCTTTTCGCTTCCATTTTCACGCTGCTGCTCACCGGCTGCGATCGCGTTGGCGCTTGATCCGCAGACGAAGGCGGAAATCGATGAGTTGATTTCTTTCGTCCAAACGTCGGGTGTTCGCTTCATTCGCAACGGCACGGAGTATTCCGCGGCCGAGGGTGCGCAGCATCTGCGCGACAAACTCGCCAAGGCTGGCGACCGCGTGAAGACGACCGATGACTTCATCGCCGGAATTGCCAGCACGAGTTATATCTCCGGCAAACCTTACCTGGTGAAATTCGCGGATGGCCACACTCAGCCCACCGGCGATTGGTTGCGGGCGCATCTGGCCGGGACACGGAAGAACAAACGGTGAACGCCGATTCGTTGGCTCGGCGAATCGTCTGTGTTGGACCGGCGGAAGGCGCATCGACTGGAGGTGCTCTTCGGAAGCGTCGTTTGTCCATCCACCGGCGGAGCCGGCCGAACCCGCGTGATCGATTACTCGTCCCGAAGCACTTTGCCGGGGAGTTCGATCAAACCCTTCACCGCCCTGTCGTCTTCGTTCTCCGCCTCCCTCTCCGTCCTGGTGGTTTTCTTCGGGGCGTTGATGATCGGGTGAAAGCCTGGCAGACCCTTGAGGCTCCAGCGCACGCTACCCACCGGGCCTTCGCCTTTGAATTCCAGTAGCCAGGTGAGCAAGACCGTGACGAGCCCCGGGAGTCTCCGCAGCCTCCCCTCGCGGTGAGCTGAGTGTATTCGCGTGCAAGATCGATGGCGCCACTCGCTTCGATGAGGGCCTGCTCGCTGACGAGTTTCAACTCCTCGAGATACAGGGAGCTGCCCGCGATCCGATGATTCACGGTCATCGTGGATGGCTCATCCTTGTGAAATCCTGGCGCCAGTATCCCGAACACGCGATACAGCGGACCGACAATCGGCATGCGACAGAACTCCGCCTCGCCGATGCTGAGCGCGCCTGAACCGGCGAGCGACGGCAGATCAAATTCACCGCCGCCCTTCCAATCGCATTGCACGACACCGGGCTCCGGATGAGTGCCGCCAAAACTGCTGATGATCGATTGCAGTCGGGCGTCCTTGATTGCGAACTGCGTTTCGAATCGCGCTTTGTTCCTCCCCGAAGGCAGATAGACCAGCGTCCTCGGCGCGATGAGACTCCCCTCCCAGAGGCCCGCCTTGAAGTTGGAGATCGACACCACCTGCTTCTCTACGCGCACTGAGAAAGTCGGTTTCTGCAGTGCGACCTTTGTTTTGCCGCTCGCATAGAAGAGGTCGCCGCCGAGCGCCACGTCGCCGTTCCAGCGGAAGTTCTCAGGGTGATCCACCGGGATCTCTCCCGCAGCGCTGATTCGCCAGGCGCCGTTCCAGTTCAACCGAACGACACGAGGCTGCTTCTGACCCGCGCTAAAACTCTTCCTGACTGATGGCGACCGCGCACCGTTGAGTGTGAGCTGCGTTTCGAATCGCACCTTCTTCTCCTTCGAAGGCAGATGGATCTTCATCCTCGGCGCAGTGAGGCTCCCCTCCCAGAGGCCCGCCTTGAAATCGGAGATGGTCACCACCTGCTCCTCCGCGCGGACGGAAAAGGTCGGTTTCTGCAGTGCGATGTTTGTTTGGCCGCTCGCATAGACGAAGTCGCCATCGAGCGCCGCGTCGCCATTCCAGCGGAAGTGCTCAGGCTGATCCATCGGGATCTCTGCCGTCCCGCTGATTCGCCAGGCACCCTTCCAGTCCAACGGAACGACAGCAGGCTGCTTCCGAGCCTCGCTAAAACTGTTGATGATCGATTGCAGCCGGGAGTCGTTGAGTGTGAGCTGCGTTTCGATTCGCAGTTTCTTCTCCTTCGAGGCCAGAGGGACCTGCAACCTCGGAACAACGAGACTCCCATCCCAGAGACCCGCCTTGAAGTCCGAGATCGACACCATCTGCTCCTCCACGCGCACTGAAAAAGTCGGTTTCTGCAGTGAGACGTTCGTTTCGCCGCTCGCATAAACGAGGTCGCCATCGAGTGCCATGTCACCATTCCAGCGGAAGTTCTCAGGCTGATCCGTCGGGATCTCTCCCGCACCGCTGATTCGCCAGGCGCCCTTCCAGTTCAACGGAACGACACCAGGCTGCGTCCGAGCTTCGCTAAAACTGTTGATGATCGATTGCGACCGCGCGCCGTCGAGTGTGAGCTGCGTTTCGAATCGCAGTTTCTTCTCCTTCGAGGGCAGATGGACCTGCAACCTCGCGACATCGAGACCCCCATCCCAGAGACCCGCCTTGAAGTCCGAGATGGTCAGCACCTGCTCCTCCACGCGCACTGAAAAAGTCGGCTTCTGCAGTGCGATGTTTGTTTCGCCGCTCGCATAGACGAGGTCGCCATCGAGCGCCATGTCGCCATTCCAGCGGAAGTTCTCAGGGTGATCCGCGGGAACTCTCCCGCACCGCTGATCAACCAAGCGCCGCTGGTGCTTACCGCGGACAAACCCTCGACGGCACCGGGCATCATGGCGCGCGCGAGTGCCAGCAGGTCGATCCCCGAATCAAATTTGCGGATGCGGATGACACGACTGGCGGGATCGAATGCCCCGGCGATCTCCGCTTTCCGGCCCGCATGGCCGATGCGCACATGATCGATCTCGATCGGTGAATTTGAATTCTTCTTGCCGACGGGGATCTTCACCGCCGCCTGCATGAAGTCCCACCGCTGCCCTCGCCATTGAAACTTCGCGCCATCAAACGTCATCGTGGACTCCATGCCGCGGTCGTCCGGAAGTGAATGCAGTTCCATCCTCAGCACCGGTTCATCCTTCTCCGGTTGAAACTTCAGCCCTCCTTCACCGACTTCAGCCAGTCGAGATTCACACCGCGGAACAAGCCCTCGCGCTGCACCACTTGTCTCGCTGCGGCAACCGCCTCGGCATTTCCAGCATGAGCCAAGGCCACAAACGCGCATTTCGCTTCGATACGCAATCCCTGCAGGCTCGCATGACACTCCGGCAGGTCCGCCTTCCCCGGCTGGACGAGCAAGAGCATGTCCATGTGCTCCAGTCTCGTCTCGCCCGCTCCGCTGCCGAGCAGGATCTGCGTATCCGCCGCCTTGAAGTTCATCTTGTCCCAGCGAAGAAATGACGGCTCGGGTCTTCTCGCCGTCACGAGGCCAAGCAGTGCGAGTCGGTCGTGCCTCGCCGGATCACGATACACAGCCAGCCCATGCAGCCGGATCCCCCTCCCGGCACCCAGTCGGCGGATTTCCAGCTGATGAAAACGCCATCCTCTGCAAGCCGCTCACGCGAGCTTGCCCGCAAAAATCTCTCCGATCTGCCGCCGGGCGAAGAAAAACCCGGCAACCACGACGACCAGGGCGATCACAACCAAGCCGAGCAAAATCCACAAACCACGACGGCGGCGCGCCGGTGGCCGCGGATGCGGCAGGAGATTGCTCATACTATGTTTGTATTACCAACCATGCGCGACCGGGCCAAGCGATTGGATGAGAAGCTATTGCCAAAGCAGACGACATCGGTGTGCCGTTGGACGCTGTAAGCCTGTGGTCGCCTGTGCTTGGTGTTGCGCCTTGAGGTGCTGCACTCCACATATTATACGCAAGTGAGGCTAGATGACTTGCGACGAAATCGATTGATGGCACTCAGGGAAAAGACGAGGACAGGCCATCCGGTCCATTAAGCATGGCGCTTGTTTTTTTCCTGGTTCTTTTCCCCCAGTGCGGGCTGGAGGCACAGAATGTGGCGTCCGTTCCAAAAATGGGTGCGACAGTTAAACGCAGGATGTTTGTCGATCCAAGCTCAACTACGGTTTCCCATAACAAAGTCAGACTGATCGTGGCGCCGCTGACTCACCAGGGGAAGTTCTATGTTGGTTCTTACCAGCTCAAAGTATTTCCGTATTTCTTCAAGAGCGAAACGGGCACATTGAAACTGGATGCTCCAGATGAATCGGTCCGAAAGTTCGCGGAAGGAACTGAAATGAAATTCACAGGCAAGGCAACGAATAACAAAGGCGCAAAAGACAAAGTCATCACCGGAAAAGCGACGCCATCCGACAAAGACAAAGGGAGCCTGATCTTTTCTCTTGAAACGGACAATGGTCGAATGACCTTCAAAACCTCCTACCACTTTGCGAAATAGCGGTCGAGATTAGCTCTGACCTCTTTTGCGAAGCAAACTCAAATGTTTAGGCGCGATCCCATGCGCTCCGCAGGTGTGCCCGCGTCGTTTGGCGGCGGATCGGTGCTGGCCGTTGTTTGATTCCATGTCCACGCGAAAAAGAGCGCAGCATGTTTTACGCGAGAGACGCAAAGGCAAGGTTTTGATCTTGTCATCTGGACTCAGAGCTTTGTAGCATTGGCGGCACGGGAAGAATGAAGAATTACTCGCCAGAAGACCCGCCCGGTTCTTCTGACAGGGGTGGGCGGGTAGGGACCGGCCACTCGATTACTTTCTGGCTCGTCTGTGTCGCCGAATCCGCGCGTTAGGCGGTGGGGCTTTTTGCGATTGATGCCCTGCCGCAAATATGCGGTCTCTCCGGCAACGACCTATAAAAAGTGATTACAGCTTTTGTCAGGAGGTTCAGATATGCGCTTGAGAATACGAACTGTACTTTGTTGCACAGCGATCTTTTCCGCTGTCAGCTTTTTCACAATAACGTTTGCCGAGACAACTCCATTTAACAAGGCTCAGGTGGGCGACCGCATCCGCAAAGTGGAAAACGGCGTGGATGATTTCGAGAAGTATCTGACCAGCCGCGGGGAAAACGCCAAGGATCAGGCCGGATCGGCGAAGAGCAGCGGAGCAGCAAAGCGCGGCCAGGGTGCAAACTCCGCGAACAAGGATGCGCGGAAGGATCAAGCTGGGCAATCAAAAGACGACCTTCAGAATGCCATGGACGATCTGAATCGCACGACAAACCGTCTGCGGCGCAAGTTCGATGCAACGGCGAATTATCTGGAGACCAAAGTGCAAATGGAGCAGGTCATGGACAGCGCGCGCCGCGTTAATCAGGTGGTGGGGAAGGGGAGTAATGACGGCCAGGCACAACGCCTCTGGACTGCTTTGCGCGCGAGTATCAACGACCTGGCGCGCTGCTACAACCTGACCCCCATGGGCGCATAGGGAAGGGCATACGGTGCCGGGTTACGGTCCATTTAGGCTATTGTGAGCCGCTTGCCCGGTAACGGGACTCGTCCCAGTGGACACTGCGACCCGGAAACAAAGCGTCAGTGCAACAGGCAGACAGGGACGCAATCGAGCTTCTTCAGGTAAACGAAACCCGCGAATAGATCAGACGCGTTGTCTCGCTTTCAGTATCCGCAGCCGAACGCGTCATCATCCGGCCAGGCTTGTGCGGCAAAGATGTTGGCCGGTGGCCTGCGCGGTTGCTCTCCGCGAATCTTCGCGCGCTTCGGACGATGCCGAGCGTCTGCCAATAGCACTCTTCGAGGATGGTCGTATCTGCGGGATCGGTTTTCATGGGGTTTGGTTTGTTTGCTGTCATTCGGCTAGCTTTTACTAAGTCTTCACGATTTCATCCGCTCACGGCTCGTTGCGACGTCTGATCTCTCGTTGGCGCGTAGGCGGAGTATAGGGCATGCGTCCGCCTGCTTCGTTCAAAATCCACCGCCCCAGCGGTATTGCCACGCGATGCCGAAGACTTCGAAGTCATGGTGGCGATCCGCGTTGTAGCCGGTGGCGGCATAGAACTTCACGGAATGATACCGATTCACCGGGAGCGCGAAGGTCGCGCCAAAACGAGGCCTTCCTGCTGATCGTTGTTTTTCACGCCATCGACCGTTGTGCGTCCGCCTGCGAAATACGCCGGCATTCAGCGCCAGCCAGCAGCCGGGTGCGAAGGTGTAGCTGCAGGTTCGCCTGCGCGGAGTAAATTGGCGCCACGTGCGCGCGTCTGACCGCCGAAGAAGTCGCCGTTGTCCGTGTAGAAAGTAACGGCGGGCGCGACTTCGACGTGTCCATGGTCCGAACGCTTTCGAGCAAGCCGATCTCGGGTTTCAGCGACCAGCGATTGCTGCCGATGTTCACGAGTTTCGTCGTCGTCGTATTGGCCGAGCGGCACGATAACGCGCAGGCTCGCGCCGAGGATGAAATCCTGCCGGTAGTCCTTGAACTCCGCCGCCGTCAGCGCGGGCGCACCGATGAAGTTCATCGAAAATCGGAACGCCGGGTCGCCGAAGCCGGTGACGAAGCGTTCGCGCGGCATGCCGAAGGCGAGGCCTTTCGCAAACAAGTGAGCCGTACGGGCACGATGATGTCGAACTTTGCCGACTTGCCGAGCACGTCGAGCGTCGTGGCGAAAGCGACGACGCCGACGTGCGCATCGTTAGTCACGTTGTCGAGCGGCAGAGCGGGATCGGTCAGCACGCTTCCTTTCGCGTAGCCATAGCCAGCGATGAGGAAATTGAGGCCGATCTGGCGAGTTGCTGTAAGCCCGCGGTTCGAGGTCCTGCGCGCGCACCGCCGAGCAGAGCAAGACCATAGTCAGAGCGACCGCCGCGGTGGTGAAATGGCGCACAATCCTGCTACCTATCATGAACGCCCCAGACCAGTCGAACGGAATGCGCCTGAGGTGGAGATTGGGCGTTGCCTACGTCAGGGCCGTATCCGGGAGGGACAAGCGCCAGTCCGTGAAACGCCATTCTATGTCGAGTCCTGGCGGAGAGCGTGCTGGAGTGGGAACGCGGCCGTAGCGCTTGGTGTCGAAGACGACCGTCCGCATCATCGTGATGTGACTTTCAGCGCCAACCGGGTTGGATCTTCCACACCCGCTCGCAGTAGTCGCGGATCGAGCGGTCGGAGGAGAATTTGCCCATGCGCGCGGTGTTGAGGATCGACTGGCGCGTCCAGGCTCGCGGGTCGCGCCAGAGCGCGCTCACGCGTTCCTGCGCGTCGATGTAGGCCTGGTAATCAGCGAGCAGGAGGAAGGGATCGTCGATCGAGGAGATTCTCGACGATCGGGCGGAAAAGTTCGGTGTCGCCGCGGCCGAGTCGCCGCTCGGCGATGAAGTCGATGACTTCGCGCAGCGTCGGCGTTTTGCTCGTAGTAATCGCGCGGGCGATAGCCGCGCGCTTTCACCTCCGCGACCTCGGCGGCGGTGAGGCCGAAGAGGAAGAAATTCTCCGCGCCGACTTCCTCGCGGATTTCGACATTCGCGCCGTCGAGCGTGCCGATGGTGAGCGCGCCGTTGAGCGAGAACTTCATGTTGCCGGTGCCGCTCGCTTCCTTGCCGGCGGTGGAGATTTGCTCGGACAAATCGGCGGCGGGATAAACGAAGTGCGCGTTCTTCACGTTGAAGTCGGGGAAGAAGACGACCTTCAGCCGGTCGCGCACGGCGGGTCGCTGTTCACGAGGTCGCCGATGGCGGTGATGAGCTTGATGATGCGCTTCGCCATGAAATAGCCGGGCGCCGCTTTGCCGCCGAAGATGAAGGTGCGCGCGGGCACATCGGCCTGCGGATCGCGCCTGCAGCCGCAGGTAGAGCGTGAGGATGTGGAGCGCATGCGAGGTGCTGCCGCTTGTATTCGTGGATGCGCTTTCACCAGCACGTCGAAGAGCGACTCTGGCGCGACGGCGATGCCCGTGCGCTCGGCGATGAGCGCGGCGAGGCGGCGCTTGTTCGCGAGCTTCACGTCGCGCCACTGCTGCTGAAACTCCGCGTCGTCGGCGAGCGGTTCGAGCTGGCGGAGCTGGTCGAGATTTTGCAGCCAGCCGTCGCCGATGCGCGCGGTGATGAGTTGCGTGAGGCCGGGATTGCTCACGGCGACGAAGCGGCGCGGCGTGACGCCGTTGGTGACGTTGCAGAATTTGTCCGGCCACAGCTCGGCGAAATCGCGCAGCACCGTCTGCTTCAGCAGCTCGGAGTGGAGCTGCGCGACGCCGTTGATCGTGTGGCTGCCGACGCACGCGAGATGCGCCATGCGCACGTAGCGCGGCCCGCTTTCATCGATGAGCGAGAGCCGCGCGAGCCGCGCGTCGTCGCCGGGAAATGCGGCGCGCACTTCGTCGAGGAAGCGGCGATTGATCTCGAAGACGATCTCGAGATGCCGCGGGAGCAGCGAGCCGAAGAGATCGACCGTCCACTTCTCCAGCGCCTCGGGGAGCAGCGTGTGATTCGTGTAGGCGAACGTCGCGCGCGGTCACCGTCCACGCTTCGTCCCAGCCGAGCGCGTGCTCATCCACGAGCAGCCGCATCAGCTCCGCGACCGCGACCGCCGGGTGCGTGTCGTTGAGCTGCACGGCCCACTTTTCATGAAAGGTCGCGGGCGTGCCGCCGAGCAGCGCGTGGATGCGCAGCATGTCCTGCAGCGAGCAACTCGTGAAAAAGAACTGCTGCTTGAGCCGGAGCTCCTTTCCGCGATGCGCCTCGTCGTTCGGGATAGAGCACCTTCGTGATGTGTCTCGCGACGCCACCTTGTCCTCGACCGCGCGGTCGTAGTCGCCGTGGTTGAACGCCGCGAAGTCGAACGACTCGACGGCCTCGGCTTTCCAAAGCCGCAGCGATGTTGCACGTGCGCGACGCGGTAGCCGGCGATCGGCGTGTCGTAGGCGACGCCCTGCACTTCCGTCTGCGGAATCCAGCGCACGCGATAGCGGCCCTGCTCGTCCGTCCACGCCTCGGTGCGCCCGCCAAACTTCACTTCGATACGCGATCTCCGGGCGCGCGATCTCCCATGGATTGCCGTTGCTGCAGCCATTTGTCGGTGATCTCGACACTGCCAGCCGTCGCGGATGACCTGGTCGAAAATGCCGAACTCGTAGCGGATGCCGTAGCCAACTGCAGGCACCTCGACCGACGCGAGCGAATCCATGTAACACGACGCGAGCCGGCCCAAGTCCGCCGTTGCCGAGGCCGGGCTCCTCCTCCTCTGCGAGGATTTCGTCGAGGTCGTAGCCGAGCCCGCGCATCGCCTCGCGCGCGGCCTCCGTGATGCCGAGATTGAGCAGGTTATTCGCGAGGTGCGGCCCAGGCAGAAATTCCGCCGAAAGATAGGCGACCACGGCGCGCGTTGCTCCGCCGTAGTTTATCATGCTCTCGACAGCAGCGCTCGAAGAGCCGGTCGCGCACGGTCAAGTGCGAGCGCAAAATAAAGGTCGTGCTTGGTGGCAACAGCTTCGAGCCGGCCCATGCCGCAGACGCAGGTTGTCGCGAAAGGCTTGCCTGATTTCTTCTGCGGTGAGACCGGTCCGGATGTTGTTGGACGAATTCACTTCAGCTGTTGGTCTTGCCCAATGTCGTCATCTTGGCAGCAACGCCGTCCGCACAACGGAAAATGCGAAAACCGCCACAGCAAAGGCAAACGCGACGATACGCACGCGCTTCTGCTCGAACTTGTTCACGGCGTTGGCAAAAAGAGCATCGTCGCAAAGAGGACGGTGTTCGCGAGGTATTGTCCCGACGTATTGCCGGCACGGCGAGCTTCCAGAAGGTTGTTCGCCGCTTTCGCGCTTCAGTTCGGCAGCCTCGCGCGTGCCGCGCGACTCGTAGAGATTTGGCACGAAGGGATGCGGGTCGGCCTTCGGATTTTCAAAAGGTTTCTGCGCCAGCCAGGCATCGTAGGCCTTGCGGACATCGGGCGGGAAACGTTCGACGTAGAAATTCGCCAGTTTCTCGTTCCCCGCCTCCTGCGCCGCGAGCATTTGCATGAACATCGCGGAGTGAATTGTGGCCGACTGCATCCCTTGCAGAGTCAAAACTCCGGCGCGCCGCTCCAGAGCGTTGTATTCATTCATCAGCCGATTGCTCTGGCGGGTCCAGGCCGCCGATTTGTAGGAACACCACGCCGTGCCGACCGTCGCCAAAGCCATCAGCACAGCGGTGACGGGCTCGACCCATCGCTTCTTGGCGGCTCCTTACCTGCCGTGACTTGAGGGTCAGAGGGTTTCTCCATGGGTGAGACTAGTCAAGGAAGCATCGTGTCTAACCGCGAATTTCCCAATCAAACCTTGTTCCCATAATTTGTGGCTACGCGACAAGCCAGGTCCGCGCCTCGGCGAGCTGGCTGGTCGAGAAGAATTTCACCGGCGAACGACGGAAGCCAGCTCCGGCAAAGGCCAGCGCCTCCACTTCCCAGCGCGGTTCTCCGACGATCGCGATCTTCGCAATCGCGTCTCCGTGCGAGAAAATAAAAATCCAGATCGTTCCAATCCGCGCCGCGTTCCCAGCCCTCGAAGTTTTCGAGAATGGCGAGCACTCGCGGCTGCGCGCACGGCATCGATATTTTGCCCGATGGCGCTCTGGCCGGCGCCGAATTCGGCTCGCTTCAAAACCCCGCTGATGCGGAGCAGGCAGATGTTGTTAGGCTCGTATTGGATTTCGACGGACATGATCTGTTGCCTTTCGTTGGGTTTGGGTTCTAAACGAGACGCTCCGGCTGGCCGCGTGGCAGCGAGGGCGGAGCGCCACCAGCCGCCGGCCGGGTCGAGGCGTTTGGTGTGGGTGGCGAGTAAATCGATCGGGACGTGAATGAAGCGTTCGTGCAGAAAACCGATGACGACTCCGGTCTTGCCGGCCATCGCGGCGTGGACGGCGTGGCGCGCGAAGAGGTCGCAGAGCAGCGCGTCTTCGCAGTTCGCGGGACGGCTGCGGACCTGGTAGCTCGGGTCGAAGTAGCGCATCACTACCGGGATGCCCTCGGCTTTGAAATACGCCTCGATCTTCTCGCGCAGGAACGGGCCGATGTCCTTGAGCTTCACGTTGCCGGAAGCGTCGCGCTCCTCGGCGCTCGGCTGCGAGCAAGTCCTGCCCGGCACCCTCCGCGACGGCGATCACGGCGTGCGATTTCGCGAGCATCCGCTGCCTTCAGCGCGGCGAGAAAGGCGTCGAGCTCGAACGGCACCTCAGGGATAAGCGCGAAGTTCACGTCCTGGTTCGCGACGGTGGCGCCGGCCGTGACGAAGCCCGCGTGGCGACCCATCAGTTTCACGAGCACCGATGCCGCCGGGCACGCTGCGCGCCTCGGTGTGCGCGCAAGTCGAGCACGCGCGCGGCTTCCTCGATCGCGCTGAAGAATCCGAAGGTGCGCGAGACGAAGCCAACGTCGTTGTCGATCGTCTTGGGCACGCCGACGACCGAGAGCGCGTGGCCGCGTCTGGCGCGCTTCCTGGTAGAGATCGTTCGCGCCGCGCTGCGTGCCATCGCCGCCGACGGTGAAGAGGATGTTCACGCCGCGCGCGATGAGATTATCCACCGCTGCGCCGATATCCACCGGCCCGCGCGACGGAGCCGAGAATCGTGCCGCCTTTTTGATGAATGCCATCCACGAACTCCGGCGTGATCTTCACCGGTTCCACACCGCAAGCTGGATCGAGCCCGCCGTAGCCGCCGCGAAAGCCGAGGACTTCGGCGACGCCGTAGCCGTAGTGCAGTTCGAGAAAGAGCGAGCGGATGACGTTGTTGAGCCCGGGGCACAGACCGCCGCACGTCACAATGCCCGCGCGCGTCTGTTTCGGGTCGAAGAAGAGCTTCGCCCGCGGGCCGGCCAGCTCGAACTGCAAGTCCCGGCTCGGCACCGACTTCGATCCGCTCGGGAATGCGGATGTCGTCGCTGATCGTGTGGCTCTGCGCTGGAGGCGAAGCGCGGCTTCGCCGAGGGTCGGAGTGTTCATCGGAAAAGGACGATCGCGAGCACTTGCGCGGAGAGGATGCGCAGGAGCGTCGTGAGCGGATAGACGGTGGCGTAGCCGACGGTCGGGGCGTCGGAGCCGGCGATGTTCGAGGCGAAGGCGAGCGCGGGCGGGTCGGTCATGCTGCCGGCGAGCAGGCCGCTGAGGTCCATGAAGTTCATCTTCAACACGACGCGCGCGAAGATGCCGACGAGCACGAGCGGGAGCACGGTGACGCACGCCCCGGCGAGCAGCCACTGCAGGCCGGTGGCGCTGAAGACGGTGGCGAAGAATTTCGCGCCCGCGCCGAGGCCGACGGCGGCGAAGAAAAGCGCGATGCCGAATTCGCGGAAGGCGAGGTTGGTGTTCACCGGCATGTGCCAGACCTGCCGGCCGATGCGACCCGACGCGGCCGAGGATGAGCGCGACGATGAGCGGGCCGCCGGCGAGGCCGAGTCTGATCGGCTGCGGCAGGCCGGGAACAGCGATGGGCAGCGTGCCGAGCGCGATGCCGAGGGCGATGCCGATGAAGAACGGAATGAAGTGCGTTTCGTTGAGTTCCTTGAGCGAGTTGCCGACGGCGGCGGCGGCTTTGTCGAGGTCGGCGGGCGCGCCGACGATCTGCAGCTGGTCGCCAAATTGCAGGCGCAGGCCGGGCACGGCGGACATCTCGAGGTCGGCGCGGGTGACGCGCGTGACGGCGACGCCGAAGCGATCGTCGAGGTCGAGTTCGCCGACGGTCTTGCCGAGCACGTCGCGATCGGTGACGACGACGCGGCGGAAGGTGATGCGCGCTCTCGGCGAGGACGAGGTCTTCGTCGCTCCGCTGGCCGATGACGCGCTCGAATTGATCGAGCCCGGCGCGCGTGCCGACGACGGCGAGGCGGTCGTCGCGATGGATCACGGTCGCGTCGGTGGCGGCCTGCGTTTCATCGCCGTGGCGGACGCGGGAGATGGTGACGCGCGATTCGAGGCGGCCGGGGATCGCGTCGAGGCGCAAGCCGTCGAGGTTCGGATTCGTGACGACGAGCGTGCGGCGTTCGAGCGGTTCGGCCTGGCGGCGGTTCTTTGCGGCGAAGTCGGCCGCCTCGCGCGCAGGATCGATGCGGAAGATTTGCTTGAGCAGCAGCAGCGTGCCGATGATGCCGACGATGGCCGTGGGATACGTGACGGCGTAGGCGAGCGCGGGCAGCGTGAGGCGATCGGGCGCGATGCCCGGGAGCGTGCCGAGCGTCTGCGTCGCCGGCGCCGAGCGAAGGTGTGTTCGTCGAGGCGCCGGAGAAAATGCCCGAGCACAGCCGCGGCATCGAAACCCGCGAGCCAGCCGATGAGCGGCGCGCTCGCGGCCCCGAGAATCACGATCGCCGCAGCGAGCACATTCATTTTCACGCCCTGCTGGCGCAGCGCGGCGAAGAAGCCGGGGCCGAGTTGCAGGCCGATCGTGAAGACAAACAGGATCAGCCCGAACTCTTTCACGAAATCGAGCGTGTGATGATCGACCGCTTCTCCGAAGTGCCCGACGAGGATGCCCGCAAAGAGCACGCCCGCCGTGCCGAGGCCGATGCCGCGAAACTTCACGCTCCCGAGCGCCATGCCCACCACGCACACGAAGGCGAATCACGCCGACGGCGTGCGCGATGGGCTGCGTCTTGTGGAGCTCGAAGAGCCAGTTCATCCAATCATCTCTACCGCGGTTCACTAATTCGCGTAGCCGCTAAGAATGCGCAACAGCTCGGCGGTGGGCCTGCGGATCTAGACGCACACGGTTGCCGGAGGAAGCGATCTTTTTCGCTCTGCCGTGTTTTCAGCGCGAGCCGGATCTGCCCGGCGGCAAGCCCTCAACCCTCAGGATCGCGGCGTTGGCGCGATTTCGCACGACTGGTTTATCCGTGATGATGACCGTCGTGCCCGGCGCGAATGTGTCGTAAACCTTGTTCGCAAACTCCGGATTGACCCTCAGGCGCGACGCGATCTTCTCGGCATCGACGCTGCGGCCGCTGCTCGTCACGGCCATCCACTGGCGCGCCTCGCGGCCCGGAGCCAGCGAGCTTTGCCGACCGGTTCGTGCCTTCGAGCAGCGAGAAAACATGATCGCCAAGCGATCCGCGGCCACTGATCTCGACCGGGGCGCGGCCAATGGGCTTACCATTGCGATAGACGTAGATCGCTTTGTCGGCGGCGCTGACCACCATCGTAACCGGCCCGCTCGCGCTGCGCTCCGGGTTCCAGTCGTAGTCGTTTTGCGCGAGCGGGCGCAGCGTCTGCGGGCGTGAAATCTTTTGGCGCAAGCAACAGACCGGGATTCGACGCGAGGTGCGGCACCGGGTACTTTGCCATCGCCCACCACGACGGTGCCGCCCTTCGCCGTTGCGCTGAAAAGCAACTGCGAGAAATCAAACGGCAGGCGGATGCAACCGTGGCTGGCCGGGTAGCCGGGCAGGTTGCCCGAGTGCATGGCGATGCCAGTCCAGGTCAGCCGCTGCATGTTGGGCATTGGCGCGTTGTTGTATTTTTTCGAATAGTGCTCCTGCTTTTTCTCGAGGATTCCGAAGACGCCGCCCGGCGTCGCGTGGCCCTGCGAGCCGGTGCTCACGGTCGAGCGACCGATGAGGATACCGTTGCGATAAACGTGCATGGTCTGCTCGGGGACGCTCACCAGCACCATGAGCGGACCGCTCGGCGAGAGCTGCGGCTTCCACCAATATTCGCCCGGCTTAAGCGGTCCGGTCGGCTCGCCAGTTGGCGTTCCCTTGGTGTGAGCGGAAGGTTGTTGCACGGCCTGTGCGGAGGTGAGCAGGGCGGCGGCGATGGCGAGGACGCTAAGTATTTTCATGAGTGATTAAGAGACGGTGAAAGCGATAAGAGCAGAAACCCGACAAGGATGCAATAAGGTTTTTGTCCCATGCCGGCTGCTCGTCGGTCCACCTGGCGTCGGGAATGTCTTCGTGGCTCGTCGTGCGGTGGACTTGGCGCGAAGTTTGGCTAATGGTGTTCACGCGAGAAATCGGACGCGGCCCGTTTCGATTTCGTAGACAGCGCCGACGAGCTTCAAAAGTCCCTCGGTCTGGCGTTCCCGGCCTTCCGGGTGTTTCGAGAATCTGGCGCATGCTCCAACGGACGTTGGCCTCGACGGCCTGTGCAAGCATCGCTTCCGGGGTGAGTTGTAGGTCGAGATCGATCAGTCCAGGCAGAATGCAATCGACGAGAAGTTGAATCCGCGACGGCTGCCGAGCGCCGTGCAGCGTCGTCTCGACGGCAGCGGCGACCGCGCCGCAATTCGTGTGGCCGAGGACGACAAAGAGCGGCGTTTTCAGGTGGCGACCCGCGTATTGCAGGCTCCCCGCGACTTCCGGCGACACGACATTTCCTGCCACGCGGACGATGAACAGCTCGCCAAAGCCGGCGTCGAGAAGATCAACTCCGGGCGGCACCCGTGAATCGCTGCAGCTCAGGATGGTGGCGTAGGGATGCTGGCCCTTCACGAGATCGGCGAGGATTTCCTTTTGCATCGTGGGAAATCTCGCGGTCCCAGCGACGAATCGTTCGTTCCCTGCTTTGAGGCGCAGCAGTGCCTTCATCAGCTGACAGCCTGGGTTCCGCGTCCGAACTCATTTCAGCTGAGCGCAGTGCGTTGATCGCGACGCTCTGTGGTGGTTTCATCATGACATCGGCGCGGCGGCTTTGACCTCGGCGCTCGCGCCGGCAGCATAGGTCTCGAAGTTCTTGTTGAAGAGGGCCGGCGAGTTTCTTTGCGGTGGCATCGTAGGCGGCTTTGTCGGCCCAGGCGTTGCGCGGGATGAGGATTTCCGGACGGCACGTTCGGGCACTCGGCGACGACATCGAAGCCGAACACCGGATCGCGTCTCCGTCTTCGCTTTCGCGAGCGAGCCGTCGTGGATCGCGTCGATGATCGCGCGCGTGTTTTTCAGGCTGATGCGTTTGCCGACGCCGGGACCGCCGCCGCCCCAGCCGGTGTTCACGAGCCAGACGCGCGCGTTGTGCTTGCGCATCTTCTCGGCGAGCAGCTCGGCGTATTTGCTCGGATGCCAGACGAGGAACGGCCCGCCGAAGCAGGGCGAGAACGTGGCCTGCGGTTCGGTGACGCCCATCTCGGTGCCGGCGACCTTCGCGGTGTAGCCGCTGATGAAGTGATACATCGCGTGCGCCGGCGAAAGCGAGCTGACCGGCGGCAGCACGCCGAACGCGTCGCAAGTGAGAAAGATCACGTCGGTCGGGTGGCCGGCCGACGCAGGGATCTTCGCGTTGTGCGATGAACTCGATCGGATAGGCGCCGCGCGTGTTCAGCGTGATGCTCGTGTCCGTGTAATCCACGTCGTGATCCTCATCGAGCACCACATTTTCCAGAACCGCGCCGAAGCGCAGCGCCTGGAAAATGTCCGGCTCGCTCTCGGGCGTGAGGTTAATCGCCTTCGCGTAGCAGCCGCCTTCGATATTGAAGATGCCGTCGTCGCTCCAGCAGTGCTCGTCGTCGCCGATGAGATGGCGCTTCGGATCGGCGGAAAGCGTCGTCTTTCCCGTGCCGCTGAGGCCGAAGAGCAGCGACGACGCGCCGGTCTTTTTGTCCGCCGTGGCCGAGCAGTGCATCGAGAGCAACGCCGCGTTTCGGCGCGAAATAATTCGCCACCGTGAAGACGCCCTTCTTCATCTCGCCGGCGTATTCGGTGCCGAGAATAACCAGCTCCTTGTCCTCGATGCTGAGGTCGATGCTTGTGGTCGAGCCCATGCCGGTGGTCAGCTTGTTCGCCGGGAACGCGCCCGCGTTGATAGATGACGAACTGGGGCTCGCCGAAGCTCGCGAGTTCTTCGCGCGTCGGTCGGATGAGCATCGTGTGCATGAAGAGCGCGTGATAGGGCCGCGAGCAAATGACGCGGACCTTGATGCGATATTTCGGATCCCAGCCCGCGAAGCCGTCGAAGCAATAGAGCCGCTCGCGCGTGTTGAGGTAGTCGAGCGCGCGCTGGCGGTTGATTTCGAAAGGTGCGCTCGTCGCACGGGATATTCACCGACCCCCACCAGATGTCGTCTCTTCGACGCTGGATTCTCGACCACGCGCTTGTCCTTTGGCGAGCGTCCCGTCTTTGACGCCGGAGTAGGCGCACCAGAGCGCCGTTCTCGGCGATGCTCGCATCCTTCTCAAACGAATCGCGTGCTCATAGAGCACGCTGGGCGGAAGATTGTGCCAGACTTCACCAACGGTGAGGCCGTGGGCGGACAGGCTGAATGAAGAGTGGCATGGCTGAGTTCATCTTCGAAATGCCTGACTTTTTGGGCTTGTTACACTCGCACCCAGTGATGTCGCTGCCAACGCAATCGTTGGCAAATATTGTGCATTATTGGCCCTCCACGGCCAGAGGCAAATCGGCGTTTGAAATATTCGTGACTCTGGTCGTTAGGCACGATGCAGTGCGGCGGGGCTGAAGATCCGGTTTCTCATGCGCTTCTTCAGCAGGCGCAGCCATCGTGTTCGCCGCTCCGGCCAGCGCGCTGTCGCTTGCGGAAAAGCACGCCAATTGCCATAGCAGACCAAGTGATCAGCGGTGTCATCCGCCCAGGGCCATGGTCAGGCCGACAAGAATCGACCCGAGAACAACCATCGAAATTCCCACCAGCCACGGTCGTCGCCCGGTCAGGCGTCCGAAGGCGTAGCCCGTCAGGAACAACATCACGATCGCGACGACGTTGGAGACGCGCAGAGGCGGCCCGGCGCTGCGCATGAAAATAAACGGAATCACCACCGGGAAAGTGGACACGAAGACGAGGAGAAAAACCCCGACGGCACCACGCCAATCGTCCCTGCTGAAACGGGCTCGCTCGAGCGGCTCGGGCAGTTGCTTCAGACGCTCGTGCATCGCTTCAAGTTCGGCTGGCGTCAGGACGCCCGCGACCACCGATGGCAGCGCTTCCGCTATGACGCGCTGCGCTTCTTTGGATCGGTCGCTTTGCGCACGGCGCGAAACGTTAACAATCCCTTGCCCTTTTTCTGCCAGACAACCCATCAGATACAAGATTCCGTCAATGATCCCCAGGCCAGGTTGCATCCCAGCGCGCCAATGAGCATCGCGCGCACATCATCGCGCCCCGCCTCGGCCACGCTAAGCGAGCCGGTGAAGGTAAGGACCATGATCAGACCGAAGAGGACTTCGGAAACACGATCAATCGGATCTAACACGCGTTTGGAAGACTCACCTGGTTCGGCCGACATGGACTTGGTGATTTAGATTATAACTATGTTGCGATGGATCGCTCCTTCACTGAGCCCGGGGCGGTAACACGTAAAGCGTCATGGCGAATATCAGATACACCATCATATACGAGAACCCCGACGAACCACGTCGATCGCCCACTGTTCGTAACCAGGACGGCGGTCATCGTGGCGATGAGAATCATCACCACTGCGCCCGGCCAGAATTGCAGATCCATCGGAGTCGGGCCGAGGACATAACTCAACAGAACGAGCACCGGGGCGACAAAGAGCGCGATTTGGGACGGCGCTCCCCAGGGCGATGCCCACGCTCAGGTCCAGTCGGTTCTTGCGCGCGCCGGAAAACGCTGAGGCCATTTCCGCCGCACCGCCGACCAACGCGACAACGATGAAACCCACGAACGCGGGCGTCATCCCGAACGCCTCGGCCGGCTATCTGCACCGACTCGACAAAGACCTCGCTGACGAGTGCTACCAATATCGTGACGCCGGCGAGGGTGGCCAGAGCCAAACCCATGGGCCATGGCGCGTCGCCGCTCTCGTGGGTCCCGGCGCTGGCAAACAACTCGCGGTGTGTCTTGAGCGAATAGAGCATTCCCAGTCCGTAGGCAACGATGAGCAGTAGCGCCAAACCCACGCTCAACTTCTGGGTGATCGCCGCCCCCGCAACCGGGTCGGCTTTGGCGATCGCCGACGGAATCAGCAGGGCGATCGTGGCCAGGAAGAGCAGGCCCGCTTGGAGGCGGGCGCTGACCCGGTTGTATTCCTGCACATGCTGCTTCAATCCGCCGAGAAGAAACGACGCGCCCAACATGAACAAAGAGTTGGTGACAATGGCGCCGGCGATGGACGCCTTCACCAGCATGTATTGCCCGGCCTGCAAGGCGGCAAGCGCGATGACCAGTTCGGTTAGGTTTCCCAGCGTGGCGTTGAGCAGGCCACCGACCGCATCGCCGGTTTTGGCCGCGACGGATTCGGTGGCGTGACTCAGCAGTGCGGCCAGCGGCACAATGGCCAGGACTGATAGTATGAAGAGCAGCGTGTGCGCCTCGGGTTTGAGCTTCTGCGGCTGCCGAATACCACGGGCACAAAGGCCAGCAGCCAGAGCAGCGGGTTATGAAGGATTTCCTTGAGGAGTGTTTTCATTTGGATTCTGGTTCTTCAATCATCCGGCGTTCTGCCATCATCAGGCCGACCACTGTGAAAAAGAATCCGGTGGACCAGCCGCACATCAAAATTCCGGTCAAGGCCTCCACACCGCCCACCAGCCGCCATTTTTCAGGCAAGACAAGATCCCCGCACGCCGACCGTGGTGTAGGTCACGCAACTGAAATACAGGGCCGATTGAAGATCGGCCATGGCCCCAGTCCAGCAGTAGAAAAGAGCCCAGACGGTGATTTCGATCAGGTGAAATAGAATGACCCATCCCGCGATGCGAATGAATAACCACGTCCATGACCAGAATGGCTGCACTGAATCGGTATTGGTATGAGCGCGCACCCAGCGTATAGCCGATATCACTCCGGTCGCATGGAGCGCCACGCACAGAGCCATGAGACACCACGCGATGAGAAGTTTCGAGAGCATGGGTTACATCTTTATCCGGTTTTCTGAAAATTGTCGACCACATCCGCCACTGTGGTGCCCGCCGAAGCCACTGAAGCGTTCGGCGAATGAGGTGGAAGAGCGGGCGGACATGTAACGTCAAAGCAAATACCTCTTTCCCAGCTTTCCAGGCAGCGTGCAAGGCCTTCCTTACCGTCATGGACTCCTGTCCTCCCAGTCATCCCATTCCACCGTGTGGGTCTTGAGATAGCTACTGACGGCCGAGCCCAGGGTCGGAAAGAAGGTCTCCTGACCAAGCCGCGCGAAGAGCCCGAATCGCTTCAACTTATCCTTGACGGGATCCTTCATCTCGGCCACGCACAACTCGATGCCAGCCGCGTGCAAGGTTTCGTCCAGCTCGGCCAGCATGTCGGCGGAGGTCACGTCCACGCTGGTGACCGGTTCCGCGGCAACGACCAGCCAGCGCACTGGCGTAGGCGATGCAGCCACCGCGTCCAGCACTCGGTCATGGAACAACTCGGCGTTGGCGAAAAACAAGGGCGCATCCCAGCGAAACAGGACCAGGCCGGGGATGAGGCGCGCGTCGGGATAGCGCGTGATGTCATGGTAGCCCTTGACGCCCTCGGCGCGTCCCAGAACCGCAGAGTACGGGCGCCAGCCATCCCACAGGAATTCGATGACGGCAATCACGATGGCCAGGCCGATGCCCGGAATCGCGCCCGAGCACGGCCACGCCGACCGTACAGACGATCGATAGCCAGAACTCCCAGCGCTGGATGCGATAGATTCGTCGCAGGTCGGCGACCTCGATCAGGCCGATGGCCGATGCGATCACGACCGCAGCCAGTGCGCTGGTGGGTAAATTCTGCAGCAGGTCCGGCGCCACCACCAGCAGCAGGGCAACCGCAAGCGCGCCGACGACTCCGGTCAGTTGGGTTCTGGCGCCCGCGGCCTCGGCCACAGGGGTGCGCGACGAACTGCTGCTGATCGGAAAGCCCTGAAAAATCCGGCGGCCAGGTTGGCGACGCCGAGCCCCACCATCTCCTGGTTCGGGTCGACGTAGGTACGGGTCCGCGCCGCATAGACACGCGAGAGCACGCTGGTGTCGGCGAACGAAACGAGGGCGACGGCGCAAACCGCCGATCAGGACGGGGACGATATCGGCGGTAGGTGATCCACGGGATGGCGAACGCAGGCAGGCCCTGTGGGAGGGAGCCGAGGACCGACACGCCGGCGCGCGCTGCAAGATCCAGCGCGCCAACGACGACGGTCGCGCCGACCACGGCGATCAGGATGCCCGGCACAGCGCTTGCTGCCCTTGAGCAGCAGGATCACCGCCAGTGTGCCTGCGCCGACCATGAACGCGGTCCAGTTGGTCCTTCCTTCCAGCACCGCTGTGGCGACGGCCCATAAGTTTCTCAGCGGTCCGTCGCTTTCGATCGAAAAGCCGAAAAGCTTGGGCAGCTGGCTGATCAATACCGTCAGCGCAATGCCGTTCATGTACCCGTAGCGGATCGGCTTGGAAAGCAGTTCGGTGATGAAGCCCAGGCGCGCTACGCCGGCCAGGATGCACACCAACCCCGACACGACCGCCATCATGCCGGCCACCATGGCGACCGCGCGAGCGGGTCGCCGCCGGACAGTGGCAGAACGACGGCGAGGATGACGGCGGCCAGCGAGGAGTCGGGTCCCAGCACCAGAATCCGGCTGGGTCCGAACAGCGCGTAAGCGAGCAGCGGAACGATGGTCGCGTAGAGGCCATAGATGCCCGGGCACGCCCGATGCCACCGCGTAGGCGATGCCGACGGGCACCAGCATCGTCGTCAGCACCAGTCCGGCGACGATGTCGTGACGCAGCCAGGCTGCCTCATAGCGGCGCAATGTCTGCAGCCCCGGCAACCAGCGTGTCCAGCCACCCTGATCAGAGGCTATCTGCCTGGGTGCGATGCGACCGGGCCCCAGTTGGGGAGTGGTAGGGGGCGAGTCGCTCATGTGGATCAATTCTGCCTGATGGGAAAGGAATTACCAGATTACCAGGTAACGTCCGCCGAGCGGGCGAACGTAAGATCCTACCGCGCAAACGAGGGCGGCGAGGAAGTTCTGCTTGTCTGCTCGGTTGGCGAACGAGGTCGAAGAGCCGGTGGACATGTCGGGGATTAGGAATTGGCGTTTTTGCTCAGGGTTACGGTGCAGACCCACCTCCATTTTTTGAAAGCTGTCTACGCGCGTCGGCCACGGTGGTGAACCGGTTCACTCCGCCCAAGTCGTGCATCCACACCTTCCGCCCGCAACCGGTCGCGCACGGACGACCGCGCTTCAACCACCTGCAGCCGCACGCCGCCGCTGTTGAGTTCGTCCGCAAAGTTCCGCAAGCATGTGCGCGCTGTGCATGTCCACCCGCGGCGCCGCGGAAAGGTCCAGCACGACCAGCCTGGGCGGCGTGGTTTCAGCGCGCACCCGATCCACAATCGTGTCGCGCACGTGATCCATGTTGAAATACATGAGGCCCGACTCCAGGCCGGAAGATCACTACGCCGGGAATCAGCTCATTGTCCGGATGGCGCTCGCGATCGGAGAACCGCCGCGTGCCGGCGATGCGTCCGAGCAACGGCGACGTGCGGTCGCGACGCGCGCCGGATCAACAGCACCAGCGAGATGATCGCGCCGATCATCACGCCGCGCAGCAGGCCCTAGCCCGAGCACCGCCGACGATGGCCGCGATGGCGACGACGATACTCGGTGCGATCGCTGCGCCAGAGATGCTTGAGGGCGGAGACCTTGAACAGGCCGGTGACAGCCACCAACACGACCGCCGCCAGCACCGGCTGAGGTAACGCGGCCAGCAGGTGCGAGAAGAAAAGCACCACCACCAGAATAATCCCCGCGGCGAAGGCGCCTGACAGCGGCGTGCGCGCGCCCCGCCTTCGTTAACGAGCGATTGCGACATGCCGCCGCTGACCGGAAAGCCGCGACCCAATCCGGCAGCGAGATTGGAAGCGGCGAGCGCGAGGAATTCCTGGTTCGCATCCAGCCGGCCGCCATGTTTGGCCGTGAACATGCGACCGATCGCGGCCGTCTCCACCGCGCCCAGCAGAAAGCAGGCGAACGCCAGCGGCAGCAACTCGTCCCAAGTCTGCCCAGTGAATCGCGGGAGGCCGAGGGCCGGCAGCCCTTGCGGCACTTCGCCCAGCAGCTTCACCCCGCGCGCTTCCAGGCCGAGCCAGCCCGAAGCCACAATGCCGCCCACCACCACGAACAACGCCACGGGTTTGTTCTTGAGGAAAATCTTCCCGAGCACGAGCACCGCCAGCGCGACGCCTCCGATCGTGAGCGAGGTGGGATTGGTTTCGTGCAGGTGCTTCAGGAAGTTGCCGCTGTTCTCCCAGAAATTGCCGTGGGCGCCGTGGATGCCAAACAACTTGGGCAACTGCGTGCTGGCGAGGAACAGCGCCACGCCGCACTTGAACCCGACCATCACGCTCTCGGAGATGAAGTTGACGATCGAGCCAGCCTTGACCAGCCAGGCGATGAAGGCGATGAGCGCCACGAGCACGGCCGTGCCCGCCGCCAGCGCGCTGAACCGGCTCGTGTCGCCGCCCGCAATTCCGCCCAACGACGCGCCGACGAGCAGTGAGATGGCGGACGTGACCGTGATGGCCGTGTGCCGTGAACTGCAGAACAGCCAGAAGACCAGCCCGCCAAACAAGCACGCGTAGAGTCCCGCCTCGGGAGGCAGGTTGGCCAGCGACGCGTCGCCGAGCCCGGCGGGCAAAAGATACGCGGCCAGCGTGATGCCGGCGACGACGTCACCCCGCAGCCAGGCCTTGTTGTAGCGTGCGCAACCAGCCGAGGGCAGGCAGCCATCGGGAAACGCTCCGGCGACCTGGCGCAGCGGCGTCGCTCACCTTCAGATATTTCTGCGGCACGAACTTCCGTCCCTTCAACGGAGCTTCGTCGTCGTAGGCGCCCTTCATCGAGCGCTTCGGCAGCTTCGACCTTCTCGCGCGGAACTTTCTTGTGGGGAATGAGGCTCAGGATGTGCGCGAGGCAGTTGAGCCGGGCGCGTTTCTTGTCGTCCGAACGCAGGATATACCACGGTGCGTGCTTGGTGTCCGTCGCCTTGAGCATCATGATCCCGGGCGCGCGAATACTCGATACCACTTGGTGCGCGAGGGCAGGTCCATCGGGCTGAGTTTCCACTGGCGGATCGGATCGTCGATGCGCGCCTCGAAGCGGCGTTTCTGCTCCTTGTCGCTTGACTTCCAGCCAGATTTTGATGAGCTGGATGCCGCCGTCCACGATGTATTGCTCGATCTCGGGACACCGTTCGAGAAAACGGCGTGCTGTTCCTTCGGTGCAAAAGCCCATCACAGTATTCCACGCCGGCGCGGTTGTACCAACTGCGGTCGAAGATGCACGATCTCGCCCGCCGCCGGGAAGTGCCGCATGTAACGCTGGAGATACATCTGCGACTTCTCGCGGTCAGACGGCGCGGGCAGCGCCACGACGCGAAAGACCCGCGGGCTGACCCTGCTCGGTGAGCGCTCGGATGGTGCCACCCTTGCCCGCGGCATCGCGACCCTCGAAGACAATGATGACGCGCAGCCTCGCTTTTGCTTGACCCAATCCTGGAGCATGGCACAAGCGAGCCTGGTGCCTTCTCAGATCTTTCTCGTAGGTCTTCGCTTTCATCTTCTGCCGGACCGTTTGAGTTTTGACTTGGTGCTCATGAGGTTTTGCCGAGTTGATCAATCAAGTGGTCGATGGGTTGGCTCTGATGGTGCCTTGCCTGGTTCACCGAAGTCATTTCTTTTCTGCTTGCGACGTCGTTCCTGATATTGCTGCGCCAGCGCGCGACCTTCTACGAGATTGCCGCCTGTCTGTCGTGCGATCCACTGCCTTGAGCCCCCTCCTCATCGATCGGCAAATCGGCAACCTGAGGTGGCCCGGATTAGCCTGCCGAACGTGGTCATGACCTCGGCCATGGTTGGAAAACCGCCTCATCCAGTGCTTCCGGCTTCCCTGGCACGCGTAGGCGTTGAAATCGACCCAGCGTCCATCCGGACGGAGAACGAACATTTGTGTGTCCTGGGCCGCTCGGCGCGCGGCGCGACGCCAGTCTGCGTGACCAGGTAGGTCCGGCGCTCGCTGCCGGACCCGAGATTCATAATCCGCGCGTCCCGATAGTCATTAGTGATCGTGCGCATCTAGTATTCTCTCGCCCGCTGGAAGTAAGCTGTCCAGAGTACTGCTCGCCAGGAGTAACCGGCTTCCCGATTTCGCCGCCAAAAATGCTGCAAGAACGCAACGGGATCACTCCCGGTTCTTGTTTCGCTGCGCTCTATTCTGTCGACGCTTCTTGCTCTTCCGGCCAGTCATCGTTAGTCGCTTTCCAAGTCTTGTCCGGATTATACCGATCCATGGTCTCGAACACCTTCAGGGTATCCGGCCCAAGATCTTTTTCGTAAACGATTCCGCTCGGCCCGACCTGGAACGTTTTCACTCCAGTTACCCGGTATTGGGCGGGCGCGGCTGCCAAAGCGAATCCGCCGATCATGGCTCCCTCCATGACAAAATCCATCTCGCCCTTGGGCGCGGCGGGACCTTGCCCTTTAAGCACCTTAAAGTAGTAACCGTGAAATGGCTCGCCTTGCTTCGAATAGCCTTGTTCCAGCGCTCGCAGCGATGCCTTCACCGACTGGACCTCCCCATGTGCCGTCGGGTTCTTCCAGGCCAGACCATCGTGTTTGCCGGGCGTGCTGATGATTCGCTGAGCGTGCTGATTCACTTTGGCATCATCATGCTTTTCCTGGGCGTATTCCTCCTGCGCTTCCACAAATCCACGACAGATTGTGATTGCATCCAGTTCGTTAGTGCCAATCCGACGATTCAGGATCTCCTGGCGGCCGGCCTTCATGTCGAAGACCCATTTGCCCTTCTGTTTACGATTGGAATCGGAAGGGAAAATCATCGTCACCGATGGTCAGTATGGCGCGATTAGATTTTTGGATCCGTCCTGATGTTACTTTTGTTTGGCCTTTGGCCGCAAATGCCATGGCCTGCTTTTTGTCAGCCACGGGATCTTGTGAGCTGATGACATCGGTGCTGTCCGGCCCAGAATTTCGGTCAGGGACTGCAACATCAAATGACCTCAGCTGCCTGAACCAGGTTATCCGCCGCCTCTTTCGGCGTGTTGAATTGCTTTTGTTTCTGAATCCGAAACTGGAGCGGCATCTGTTCTGGCTGGCGGCGCCGCCGTTAAGTCGGCGCAAGAAAACTCCGAAGCCGTCAGCACAGACAAAAGGAACGGAGTCTTAATGAGTTCATAATTTTTGGTCTTAATGTTCTTTGTTTGTTCATCGACGTCCTCCGCCTCCGCCTTTTTACCGCCGCCACCTTTCATGCTGCTGCCACCGCGACTGCTCGCCGCCTTGGCAGAAGAGCCGCTCCCGCCACTGAAGGCGCTGCCGCCGCCGCCGCCCTTTGAAGGCTGACGACCGCCAACATTGTTGGCACCACCGCCACCCTGTTTCGAGGCTGGCTTCGATGCTGGCTTGGCTTTGCCGCTGCCCGCAGGTTTCGCCGCTGCTCCGCCTCCACCCGGCTTCGAGGCCGGTTTAGTTTCGGCGCCGCCGCCTCCACCCGGCTTTGCCACCAGCACTGCCGTCCCGTGCTCCGGCTCCGCCGCCACCGGCCGCTCCGGCTGCGCCGCCACCGGGACGAGCCCTTGTCCGCCTCGCCGATGCTGTGCCGGAACGCGCTCCAGCGCCTTGACCCGCAGCGCCGCGCCTCGAGCTACCCGTGCCGGCTTGCCCCCTTGGCTGTTCCACCATACTTGCTGGCTGTTTGCTTATTTCCGTAGGGGCGCGTTTCCGCGATGCTGCGGGTTATGCTGCCAGTTTTTGTTGCTCTGGTTAACGTTCTTGTTCGAGTTCTTAACGTAGTTGTTGTTGTAATTGATGTTGACGTCACCGTTGTTCCAGCCGCAGCCGTAGCCCCCATCCGCCACCCACGCTGCCCCGAGGGCGAGTCCCGTCCCAACGCCAACCCCCTTCCGGCCACGTATCCCGGGTAAGCTAGACCGTCGGATACGGATAAGCGGAAGCCCCATAGACAACCGCAGGGTCATACGACGGCACGTAAACCACGCTGAGGATCGGCCGGTTCAATCACGATCGCTTGCTGGCCCGAATCGGTAGTCTGCGTTTCCACCTTCTGCTGTTCCGTGGTTTTTAACGTTCCGGTGCCCTGAGCCTTCACCCGCATCCGCTGGACTGCGGCCATCACGTCCGGCTGTTGCGCCAGGAAGGCGTTCCCCAGATCCGACGTCCATTGAATGTTGCCTGCGAGCATTTCCACGACATCGGGGAATGTGGCCAAACCCTGAATGCTCGCGTCCCATGGCTGCTTGGCCACGGCGTCAGCGAGCGCCTGATCCTTCAGACCGGTGTTCTTCCCATCCACTGCTGGAGCTGCATGAGTTCGACTGGGTAAGTGGAAGCAACCAGGGTTTGGCTTAAGAGCGGATCGGGATACAGCGCGATCCGGCGCCACGAGCGAGTCCAGTTCGGCATCCGGAACCTTCGTCTCCGGCTCTGTACGCCGTATCGGTAGTCGCTGTCTCAGCAGCGGATTGGTCCGCCGGGGAGTTTGCGGCCAGCGTCTCTCGCGAGGCCGCCAGGACCAGAGCAAGCCATGCGATGGACGGCTACAGACACAAGCGAACGTTGTTAGGGGATCGTGATCTGAAAGATGGTGAATTCATATTGTGGCTACCGTTGTTTTTGGCTGCTGCGAAAGACCCTGGATGTGATCAACATAGATGCTGACACACGTGCAAAAGGTTGAAAGAAAATGTTTTGTTCTTTAACCTCTTGCGGTCACCGACGTTCTCCTTTTCAGGCTGTAAACTGATCGAGCATTCGCAGTCGTCGCTGATCCTCGCCAAACCGGTGGACGTATCGCACCACGCGGCGGGCATAATTGGGGCGCGTGCCGATGTGCGCGATCAAGCTAGAAGGCTTTCAGTATCTGGGGAACTCGAAGAAGCCTCGCTTGGACGGGGACTCTTCCGGCTTGGCGTTCGGATGCACAGCCCGCAAGAAGCAGCAGCGAAAACATAAAGAATAAGATGATCGTCCTCACGCAATTTATTCGCAATGAAAAAGCATAAAACGCCCGAGAGCCGTGAGAACGCGCCACAGCCAAGCTTGGCTGCGTGGAATCAGGTCGCATTGACACGTTTCTCTCCAATGCCCCGCCTCATTTAATCGGATATTGGACCAAAGTCGTACAGCGTTCTGCACCAGAACCAATCATAGTTTAATACACGGGGCAGAATTCGCAGCTGCAAGGCCTCAGGCGCCACAAAAACGGACCTCGCAAATGGATTTAGCCAGTAATTCACTTCACAAAAATCATGTCTAACTCGCAATCATCAAAAGCATCCAAGTCCCCATCCCAATCTTCCGTCGGCATGTTTAGCGCCGGCGAGGCTCGCTGTGATCGCTGGCAGGAGCTGGCTCATGCCGGCCAGACTCTTGTCGCCCAATCTTCCTCCGGCTCTTCGACTAAGGAAACGCTCGCCACGGTGGAAGCTCTGCTCGCGCCGCTTAGTGCCATGGAGACTTTCCGCGCTTATCCGGGGAGGCGATGATGAGCTGCGCTGAAAGATGCGCTCGGCCGGCGTGACTATTCCAGCTTCTCGAGAATCACCAACCGTATCGCTAAGGCAATCATCACTGGATCGTATCGCCGTTCCGCGAATGCCTGGAAGGTTGGCGAGGAAGGAGAGAAGGAAGGGAACGATCGCCTGATGAAGGACTATTTTGACACGGGCGATCTCACCAAACCCTACTTTGAGGTGCTGATTGTCAGTGACGACCCGACGCCGGAACAGGTGCGCCAGGGTCGTGCCGAACTGCGGCAGCTTCGTCGTCCGGAAGACCCGTTTGTGTATGAAGCGGTCACGGTGCCGAGCTTTGAAGACGGCATCCTCGGTGTGGTGCTGAATGCCGATGTGCAGGCGGTGGTGATCAGGGACAACTTCCGCTTCAAATCCCAATTCGACGCGCCTCTCCTGCGCACTTATCTGCAGCAGCATCTTTCTCTGGAACCCGGCTCGATGGAGCCGAAAAATCACGGAGTGGCTCTCGCCCGAGCTATTCGGAAGATCCGCCCCGAGCTGGACGTTTATCTAATCATAGATGGCGCGGTGGAAAAGATGGCGAGCCATCTCGATTCCAAAAACATCCGGCGCGTCTTCTATGGGATCGAAGACCTGATGGAGATCCACCTGGCTCTCATGGAGGGGTGAACCAGCGCTACGACACGCCGTATTTCAATAACCTGAAAAACTACGCGCGCCGTCCGATCGGCACCTTCCACGCCCTGCCGGTGGCACGCGGCAAGTCGGTCTTCAATTCACACTGGATTCGGGACTTCGGTCACTTCTACGGCGCCAACATTTTTATGGCTGAATCTTCCGCCACCACTGGCGGGTTGGATTCGCTCCTGGAACCGACGGGCAATATCAAAGTCGCCCACGAAAAGGCAGCACGGGCCTTTGGTTGCCAGCAACTGTTTTTCGGAACGAACGGCACCTCCACCTCTAACAAGATTGCGGCGCAGGCCATCGTCCGGCCGGGAGACATCGTGCTCGTGGATCGGAACTGCCACAAATCGCACCATTACGGTCTCGTGCTTTGCGGCGGTCAGCCGCTCTACGTGGAAGCCTATCCGCTAACCGAATATTCGATGTATGGCGCGGTGCCGCTACGCACGATCAAGAAGGCCCTGCTCGACCTAAAGGCGGAAGGACGCCTCGACCGCGCGCCGCATGCTGTTGCTCACGAACTGCACGTTCGATGGCCACGTTTATAACGTGCAGCGCTTCATGGAAGAGGTGCTCGCGATCAAACCCGACATGGTCTTCCTCTGGGACGAGGCCTGGTATGCCTACAGCCGCTTCTCGCCCTTCCATCGCATGCGTTCGGCCATGGGTGCCTGCGAAGCCCTGCGCGAGAAGTATGCCAGCGAGGCCTACCGAGCCGAGTATAACGAGTTCAAGAAGAAGCACGGTAAAATTGACCCGAAGAATGAGAAGCAACTACTCAACACGCATCTGTTGCCCGATCCGGATGCGGTAAAGATCCGGGTTTATGCGACGACCTCGACCCACAAGTCGCTCTCCTGCTTCCGTCAGGGGTCCTACATCATGGTGAATGATGATTGCTGGGAGAGCACGGAGGCGTCATTCAAAGAGGCGTTCTTTGCCCACACCAGCACCTCGCCCAATCTCCAGTTGATCGCGTCACTCGACGTGGCCCGCCGACAAGCAGAACTCGAAGGGTATGAGCTGGTGGGCCGCTCGATCGAGCTTTCCCTGATCCTACGCCGTGAGGTGAACAAGCATCCGCTCATCTCCAGCTAACTTCCGCATCGCGACCAACGCCCAGATGGTGCCCGCCGAGCACCGGGCCAGCGGATTCGAAGACTTCCATGCGGATGGTGTGAGCTGGAAAACCATCTATGACGCCTGGGCGACCGACGAGTTCGTTCTGGATCCCACTCGTATCACTCTGTTGTGCGGTTCCGCGGGGTTTGATGGCACCCAGTTCAAGGGATTGCTGGCAAGTAAGTTCGACATCCAGCTCAACAAGACCTCGCGCAACAGCGTCCTGCTCCAGACCAATATTAACAACACCCGCAGTGACATTGCCTACCTGATCAAGGTTCTCGCGGATATGTCGCGCGAATTGGAGCGCAGGCTCTCGACTGATCACGAGGAGAAGGCGGCGTTTGACGCCCGCGTGAAGAGCCTGGTCACCGACGTGCCCGATCTTCCCAACTTCAGCCGCTTCCATGACGCCTTCCGCGAAGACCCCCGCGGCAAGACAAACGAAGGGGACATGCGCACACCTTTCTTCCTCGCCTATGACGCGGAGAACTGCACGCATGTGAGGCTCAACAGCAAGGAGATCGATGACATGGTTAAAAGTGGCCGGGCCGTCTCGGCAAAATTCGTGATCCCTTATCCCCCGGGCTTCCCGATCATGGTGCCGGGCCAGGTCATTACGAAGGAGACCATCGACTTCATGCGCAAGCTCGATGTGAAGGAAATCCACGGCTACCAGGCAGCCTTGGGCCTGGAACTGATCAAGCCGGAAAAGCTTGGCGGAGCCAAAAGGAAAGCAAGGAAGTAGGCTGATTCGCGCTTGACACTCCTTAACGAAATTGATGACCCTCAAATCCGAATACCTGACCCAACCAACAAAAAACGGAGCATAACATGATTGACTGGTTCTTCACGACGCTTAAGACCTACCCGGAAATCGCGATTTTTCTCGCGCTCGCCTTAGGTTACTACTTCGGCAAGTTCACCTACAAGGGGATCGGCCTCGGGTCGGTGACCGCCACCCTGATCGCCGCCGTCGTGATCGGGCAGATCGGGATCACGGTCAACCAGCCGCTCAAGGCGTTTTCGTTCCTCATGTTCCTGTTCGCCGTCGGCTACGCCGTCGGGCCGCAGTTCGTGCGCGGGATTGCCAGCAGCGGCCTGCCGCAGGCGATCTTCTCGGTGGTGCAGTGCGTATTCAGCCTGGTCGCCTGCGTGGTGGTCGCAAAGTTCGCCGGCTACGACCTCGGCTACGCGGCCGGACTCTACTCGGGCTCGCAGACGATCTCTGCCGCGATGGGGCTCTCGCAACCGACGCCATCAACCGGCTGGGCCTGGCCGCCGACCAAACCAAGGCTCTACCTCGATAACATGCCGATCGCTTACGCCGTGACCTACATGTTCGGCACCATGGGCTCGGCGATCGTGATCGCCGTCATCGGCCCGAAGCTGCTGGGCATCGATCTCGTTGCCGCCTGCAAGGACTACGAGGAGAAGCATGGGGGCGGCAAGAAGCAGCTGGGCGGTCCGGGCACGGCCTGGACACGCTGGGCGCTGCGCGCCTACAAGGTGCAGCCGGGTGGCAAAGCCGCCGGTCTGCGCGTCGCCGAGGCTGAGTCGCTGGTGCCCGATGCGCGCCTCTTCATCCTGCGCATTCGGCGCGGGGGCGAGATCATGGATGCGACCTCGGACATCGTCCTGAAGGAAGGCGACGTGGTGGCGGTCGCGGGCGAGCGCGAAGTGCTGGTGAACATCCTCGGGGCAGCGGCGGTCGAAGTCGAGGACCGCGAACTGCTCGCCGTGCCGGTGGAGGGCGTCGACGTCCTGGTAACGAACAAGGAGGTCGACGGCAAGACGCTCGAGGAGCTGGCGACGCGCCCGGCGGCGCGCGGCGTGTTCCTGCGCAAGATCACGCGCGGCGCTACCGCCACCGATATCCCCATCCTGCCGGGCACCGAGGTCAATCGCGGCGACTTGCTCACCCTTGTCGGCCGCACGGAGGATATTGCCGCCGCCACCAAGATGCTGGGTGTCGCCGACCGTCCGACCGATGTCACCGACATGGCGTTCGTCGGCGCGGCGATCGTGGTCGGCGCGCTGATCGGCGCGCTGGTCTTCAAGGTGGCCGGGGCGCCGCTCACCCTGTCGACCGCCGGCGGAGCGCTGATCGCCGGGATCATCGGCGGCTGGCTGCGCTCGGTGCGCCCGAAGTTCGGCCGCATTCCGACGCCCACCGTCTGGTTCATGAACTCGGTCGGCCTCAACATCTTCATCGCCATCGTCGGCATCTCCGCCGGTCCGGGCTTCGTCAACGGTCTGAAAACGCAGGGCGTCGGTCTCTTCCTGTGGGGCGCGGTCGCCACCACGGTCCCCCTGATTCTCGGCATGTTCGTCGCCAAATACGTGTTCCGCTTCCACGACGCGCTCAACCTCGGCATCGTTTCCGGGGCGCGCACGACGACGGCATCGCTTGGTCTGGTCTGCGACCAGGCCAAGAGCCAGATCCCGGCGCTCGGCTACACCGTTACCTACGCCGTGGGTAACACTCTGCTCACCATCTGGGGCATGATCATCATCATGTTACTCTCGTGAGGACACATTTTCCGAACGTGATTCAACAACAAAGAAAACTATGACAACAAAAAGCAAAGCCTCTCGGGCTGCGAAAGCTAACGGACAAGGTCATCGTGCGCAGTCGCCCATTATCAGATACTGCGAGACTGAAAGAGTTCGACAAACTCGGTCCGTTCGAGATCAAGGATTTCGTCCAAAAAGTGGCATCGAAAACGGCGCTGGAAAATTCCCTGTCGTACCTGAACGCCGGTCGTGGCAACCCAAACTGGGTCGCCACTGAGCCGCGCGAAGCGTTCTTCCTCCTCGGGCAGTTCGCAGTTACTGAGAGCAAGCGGGTGCTCGACCTGCCACCCGGCGTGGGCGGGATGCCTAGCGCAGCGGGAATTGCCGGCCGACTTGAAGCCTGGCTCGCGAAACACGAAGACATGCCGGGTGCGTCTTTCCTGCAGGCGATGGTGCCGTGGGCGGTGAACAAGTTCAGCTTCGACCCCGACAAGTTCGTGCACGAGTTGGTGGATTCCATCATCGGCGATCACTACCCGGTGCCAGACCGCATGCTGGTGCACAACGAACAGATCGTTCACGAGTACCTGGAGTGGGCCATGTGCGGAAACCCGCGGCCGAAAGGCAAGTTCAAGATCTACGCGGTCGAAGGCGGCACCGCCGCCATGTGCTACATTTTCAAGTCGCTAAAGAGCAACCGGATTCTCAACCCCGGCGACACGATAGCGCTCGGCGTGCCGATCTTCACGCCCTACCTGGAGATGGCGCATCTGGAGGACTACGACCTCCACTACATCGAGATCCATGCGAAGCAGGAGGATCAGTTTCAGTATCCGGATGAAGAGATCAAAAGCTCCTCGACCCGAAGATCAAGGCGTTCTTCATCGTCAATCCTGGCAATCCGTTCGCTGTCGCGCTTTCTCCAGACACGATTAAGAAAATCGGGGAGGTGCTCAAGAAGCGGCCCGATCTGATCCTGCTGACCGACGACGTCTATGGCACGTTCGTCCCGGGCTTCCGTTCGCTGATGGGAGAGTTCCCGGAGAACACGATCGGCGTCTACTCGTACAGCAAGCTACTTCGGCTGCACCGGGTGGCGGCTCGGAACCATCGCGGTCTACGAGGACAACATCTTCGACAAGATGATCGCGGCGCATCCCGAGCCGATCAAGAAACTGCTGGACAAGCGCTACGGCGGGCTCACCCTCAAGCCGCGCGAGTTCGCTTTCATCGACCGCATCGTTGCCGACAGCCGCGACATCGCGCTCAATCACACGGCCGGGCTGTCGCTTCCGCAGCAGGTCATGATGACACTGTTCTCGCTCAGCGAGCTGATGGACGAAAAGAAGGCTCTATCAGAAAGCCTGCATCGGCATCTGCAAGAAGCGGGTCGAGGCAACGATCGAAGGACTGGACATCCGAAGTCGGTCCGAATCAGTATCTTCGACTACTATTACGGCCTGATCGATTTCGAGTTTTTTGCCCGCAAATACCTGGGCGAGGACGTCGTCAAGTGGATGAAGGCGAACGTGCACCCGCTCGACATCGTGTTCCGGCTGGCCGAGGACCACGGCATCGTCCTGCTCAACGGCGGCGGCTTTGCCGCTCCCGATTGGTCGGTGCGCATATCCTTCGCAAACTTGGAGAATCATGTCTACGACGACATCGGTCGGGCGGTGCGCGCCATCGCGCGCGGATACAGGCAGGCTTATGAGGCAGCTACAGGCAAGACTGCCCCGCCAGCCCCGACGAAAACGAAACGCTAGTTCGGTTACTTCGCGATGCTGCTGTCGCAAATAGAAAGGAAAGAAGGGTGAAAAAATATTACCCTTGACGGGAGAAAGCCAATGCTAGCAGACTCCGGTGACGGTTAGCCCCAGCAAACCATTATGAGTCTACGAACTTCTCTTCGTGACTACGCATGCACCGCAGTGGCACTACTGGCGGTGTTGAGCGGCACGAGTACGGCCCTCGGCCAGCAGGAGAAGGAGATAGACATCTGGACGGCCGCTCCGTCCGATCTCACCTTGGCGGTGACGCAAGTCCCTCCCGTCGCAACGGTGACGCAGGTCGCTCCCACGGACAGCGCGCTAACATCTACCGAGCAAGGTCGCAACGCCCCTCGTTGACTCATTTGACTTCCGTGAATGGCGGTTGGAAAAGCGCCGGCAAGCCCTGAAAGATACAAAGTTCGAATTGAACTTGCGCAGCTTCTATTTCGATCGCAGCGACTTCAGTGGCGCAGAGAAACAGGCGTGGGCCATCGGCGGATGGCTGGGAGTGAAGACCGGTTACTTTCTCGACCATGTTGCGTTCGGAGCGACGGTTTACACTTCCAATCCGATATATGCCCCTGACGACAGGGATGGAACCGCTCCTCCTGGCGCCCGGGCAGAATGGGTATACGGTCCTGGGCGAGTTCTACACCGAACTCCGGATCGTCAAAGACGTGGGCATTACTGTCGGAGCCAAGGGCTACGACACGCCTTTATCAACCGCAACGACACCCGCATGACGCCAAATACGTTTGAGGCGATCGTTTTGCAGGGCCGCACCAAGCTTGGCACGAGCAGCAGCGACGCCGCCAGTGCACCACGGACGAGCATGGGCCTGAGCAAAGATGGAAAAGAGGTCGCGGTCCCGACGCCAACCCCGGCCGAGGACGTCGCGTCGATCAGCTATGCGGAGCTCGGGTATTTCTACGCAATCAAAGAGCGAAATGACAGCGAATTTGTCTCGATGGCACAAGACGCGGGCGCTGATGTTCAGCACGGCGTCTGGTCAGCCGGAGCCCTCTACGAGAAAGGAAAATTTAACATCGGTGCGATCGAGTATTATTGCGAAGACGTCATCAATATCGCATATGCCGAATCGAAACTGGAAGTCCCGCTTGCCGATGACTGGAAGCTAAAGTTCGCTGGCCAGTATGTGGATCAGGGTAGTGTCGGCGAATAACCTCCTGCAGGGCCACAGTTTCTCGGGCCATCAATTCGGCATCAAACTAGACCTGCCCGTCAAGAAGGCGCTGTTTACCGCGGCTTTCACCCAAGCCTGGGGGACTGCCAACCTGCAAAACCCGTGGAGCGGCTATCCCGGCTATACCAGTGTTCAGGTTCAAGACTTCAATCGAGCGGGTGAGGGCGCGTTTCTTCTTCGGGCTGGTTATGACTTTCCCTGGGTCGACGGACTGAGCGCCTATGCCCTGGCGGTGTTTGGCACGGACCCGGATCTAGCGAACCAGTTTCGGCAGAACGAGTTCGATTTTAATCTCCAGTGGGGCCCCAAAAAGGCGCTCTGGAGGGCTTGTCGCTGCGTCTGCGCTATGCGGTCGTCCAGCAGTTTGGAGGAGATGTCGACAACCTCACCGATTTCCGAGCGATTCTTAACTACGTGATCAAGTTCTAACAAGCTGGCCGTAACATGGAGGAATGTCATCGCCCTAACGACTCCTGTGATCAATAACCACAACCTTGGAAAGGCAGCCCCACCATGAACTATCTCACCCAAGCCCTTAGGGAGCATCAGGAACTCGCGGTCTTCTTAACCCTGGCGATCGGCTTCTTCATCGGCCGCCTTAAGATTGGGACGTTCAGCCTGGGCACGGCTGTGGGCACGTTGCTCGCGGGAGTCGCGATCGGGCAAATGAACATCCAGGTTCCCGCCGTGGTAAAGTATGTCTTCTTTGATCTCTTTCTCTTCACCACCGGCTACAAGGTGGGACCCCAGTTCTTCCGCGCTCTAAAGAAGGATGCGATGCCGCAGCTTGCCCTCACGCTTGTCCTCTGCCTCACGTGCCTGATCGCCGCGTATACCGCCGCGAAACTCCTCGGCTACGACGTGGGCACGGCAGCTGGCATGCTCGCCGGCGCATTCACAGAATCCACCGTCATCGGAACCGCGAGCGATGCCATCAATCGCGTGGCCACCATACTCGGACGCGGACAAGACCGAGCCTGATCAATAACATCCCGGTAGCCTACGCCGTCACTTATCTTATCGGCACGGCGTTTATCGTCTGGTTTCTCCCGAACGTGGGTCCGAAGCTGATGCGCGTTAACCTGAAGGAGGAGGCTCGAAAACTCCGTGCGAAGATCGCAGCCTCGGGCGGTGGCGAGCCGGAGACGCTGTCAGCCTACCAGGCCCTGGCGGTTCGCGCGTACTCAGGTTACGAACCCGGATTTGATCAATCGAAACGTGGGCGAACTTGAGGCGCGTCCCAAAGAAGCTCGCGTCTTCATCTCCCGGATTCGCAGGGCGGGCAAGATCATCGAGGCCGAGCCAGACACGGTCGTTCGCGAGGGTGACGTCATCGCGGTCCTGACGCGCTCGGAACTGCATACCGCGCGCGGGGAGAGATCGGAGCCGAAGTAGATGACAAGGAACTCCTGAGTTTTCCGATCGAGGTGCTCGACGTGGTGGTCACCAACAAGTCTTTCGTCGGCAAAACTATTGTAGAGCTGGCGGCCTTGGAGTTCGCCCGCGGTGTCTTTTGAAGAAGCTGACCAGGACTGGCGAGCCGATGCCGTTCTCTCCCGCGACGCAGGTGGAGCGGGGCGATGTAATGACTCTCGTCGGAGCTGCGCGCGACGTCGAGCGTGCGGCCAAGGAGCTCGGCTACGCCGATCGCCAGACTGTGATGACGGACATGATCTTCGTCGGTTTGGGGATCGTCCTCGGCGGCTTCATGGGATTGCTCACCCTTACAGTTGCCGGGCTGCCGCTTACGCTCACCGCCAGCGGCGGCGCGCTGATCATGGGTCTGGTATTCGGCTGGCTGCGCGCGGTTTACCCGACATTCGGTCGGATCCCAGGGTCCGCCATGTGGATCTTCGACACGGTGGGTTTGACCGTCTTCATGGCCTGCGTGGGGCTTGCTGCAGGGCCCAGCTTTTCTCGGGACTCCAGAAGTCGGGAGTCAGCCTGGTCTTCGTCGGCCTTGTGATCGCGATTCTACCGCACGCGGTGTCTATCTTGTTCGGTCGTTATGTGCTGAAGATGAACCCCGTGATTGTCCTGGGTGCTTGTTGCGGCGCAGGGACGATCACCGCTGCGCTTCGCGCGGTCCAGGAAGAGGCGGATAGTGACCTCCCGGCTCTGGGCTACACCGTGCCTTACGCTATTGGCAATATCGTGCTCACGGCATGGGGGCCAGTCTTGGTTGCCATGATGACGTAGGTGGTCCCCTGCCAGCATTGCGCTTGGGGCGAACCTCGCCAATCCTGGCTGCATTTTACGTGTGGTGAACGCAGTGGATGGCCCATCAAAATTGACAGTCAAGCGCCGCTCGAAATCGGGCGACTGTCCCCAAAGTGATCAAAGATCACTAGCTTGAAATTGTCGATGAGCGGGAGTGGGCAAATGCGTTGCGAGGTCGCGAGTGATCACCTAGTTTTACTCGCATCGTGCTTCCAGCCGAAGATGAGTTACCCATGATTCCGCTCTTATCGGTCTACCACGAGGACCGGAAGGGGATCGGACAGAATAATTCTTCACATAACTTGTTAGGCAATTCCTTCTGCGTCCCATTTGACGACTTTATTCTTTGTGTTTTCAGTCCTGCTTCTCGCTGGCTGTGCATCCAGATCGCTCGTCAGAGCAACACAGGCACCCGTCTGACTCGGCCCTTCTTCGACTCTCCCAGACGTTGAGAGCCTTCATTAGCTCGATTCCGGAGATCCGCAGCGTCGCCTCACCCATGGACCCAGATGGTCGCGGTCAATTCGAAACAGATTCCACCTGCGCCCAAGGCCAAACCATCTTGTGATCCGGCGATTGCGTCAACTTTCCTGGCTGAGTACCTGCCAAAGATCGTCGACAAGCTAACGCCCGCGGGAAAAGTCGATCCCGCTGCGGACCATCAACAGGGATTGGCGGCTTTGCTGCCGTCGCTCTTGCAAAGCCTTGGTGGCCAATCTTCGACCAACGGCCCAGCGCACGGATAACGTCGGCGCGGGCTGTAGCGTTGGCCCTGTCGCAGCGCCACTTCAACTTTGAGGCGCTTAATTCACGCCGGCTGGACTGGCGGACGGCGACCTCTTCGGTTTGAACAAACGTGGGAACCTGATTTTGATTTGCGGGCGTCGGTGACGCGACTGGAGTTGGAGTGGGGCTAGCAGGCATTTCAGCCGTTGTTCTTCTGCGAATACGTTTCGGTTTCGGCGAAGCCGCGGGCGACTCGGCTGCTGAAGGTGAGGTAGCGCTCCGGCAGGTGAGCGGTCGCGCCGGTTTCTTTGCGTGCGATGTTTTGATGGTGAAGGGGATTCAGTAGGTGTTCCAGTCAGCAGCTGCGGTTGAACTTGCGCAACACCGAAGGTAAGACCGATACCGAACAATAATGGAAGAAATTTGCTGGCCATAACGTCCAACCTGTTTGTAAAGCTGCGGGATTGTCATAGTGCGTTTTCATTGTTGTGGAGTGCGTTACCGAGCGGTTACGCCTTTTGCGTCAACCGTTCGACAGGCATGCAACCATTCCGCGGCTTCTTTTCGATCCTGAAAGATACGGACGTTGATTGGTGAACCCTGGGTCAGCACAGCATGCAGCTTGCCGTAATGAATCATCGTCGAATCGGTAGCTAGAATCGCTGACTTCACCGGCGGATGACCCGCATAAGAAAGGCGCCGGTGCAGAGAGAACTTGATGACATATTCGAAATTGAGTTCAATTTCGTCAGCTGCCACCGTGTCGGTGAACCGGTTGAAAGGCTCCTGCAACTTGGCTTCGAGATCTTCCAAAGCGGTTAAGACTTTGTTAATCGCTGCCTCGTTCACTAAACCACGCGGTCTGTAGACGAGCAGACGAATGTCTTCGAGAAATTCGACGTCGGGAGGAAGCTTCATTGCGCCTTCTTTCCTTTCGTTCTCTTCATCTCGTCCATGTCCCGGATCATGTAACTCCGTTTCATGCTTCACTTTCATGTTTGATCTCCTTTCAACGTAGACTTGCTTCGACCACTGCCTGCTTTCGCTGCGAGCAATTCGAGCGGAACACCGAGCCATTGCGCGGCATCTTTGCGGTCTCCAAATACCCGCACTTTGATCGGAGAACCCTTGAGTTAGCAGGGCGAGCAACCGGGCGTAATGAACAAGAGTCGAATCGGTAGCGAGAATCGCTGACTTCACCGGCGCACGACCGGCGTGGGCGAGCCGCCGATGAAGAGAAACCTGAATGACGTATCTCGAAGTTGAGCTCAACTTCATGAGTTTCCGATGTATCGGAGAATCGATTGAAAGGCTCCTGCGTTGCGGCTTCGAGATCTTCGATAACACTGATGATTTTGTTAACCGCCGCCTCATCGATCAAACCGCGCGGTCGATAAACGAGCAGACGAACGTCTTCGTGAAATTCAATCTCAGGTGGAAGCTTCATCGTTTATTAACAGGAGATCCCCGCTGTTTGGTTGCTCGGTCCGCGAGGACTTTCAGCCAGCCGTTCCAGCGGAACACCGAGCCATTTCGCGGCGTCTTCTCGTTGTTGAAATATTCGGACCCTGATCGGCGAGTCCTGAGTGATTATGGCATGCAACTGGCAATAATGGACAATCGTGGAGTCGGTCGCCAGAATCGCCGATTTCACCGGCGGACGATCCGCGTAGGAGAGACACTCGATGGAGAGAAATCTGAATAACGTATCGGAAATTCAGCTCGACCTCATCGTGACTCCGAGGTATCGAAGAATCGATTGAAAGGCTCCTTCAATCTGGCTTCTAAGTTTTCGATAACATTGACGATCTTGTTCACTGACGCCTCATTCATCAAACCGCGCGGTCTGTAGATGAGCAGACGAATGTCTTCGTGAAATTCGATGTCAGGCGGAAGCGTCATCACGCGTTACTTTCGTTCACGCGATTTTTAAGGTCATCTCTTTCGCATCGGCTGCCAAGCGCGAACATAGACTTTAAGTCAATGAGTTGTGTAGCCGCCGTCGATCACAAACGTCTGGCCCACAGCAAACGAGGCGAAGTCGGAACAAAGAAATAAAACCATGCCCGCGATTTCTGCCGGCTGCGAGACACGGCCGATCGGCGTGTTCGCAAGGAAGTGCGCGCTCATATTTGGATCATCGAACCACGCCTTTGTCATTGCAGTATTCACCAGTCCGGGCGCCAGCGCGTTGATCCGAATACCCTGATTTGCGTATTCGACGGCCGCCGCTTTGACAATCCAACTACGCCATGTTTGGCGGCGATATAGGCGCTGATTCCCGGCTCCGCGATCAGGCCGGCGATTGACGCATTATTCACGATATGCCGCCGCCGCTTTGGAGCATGTGCGCGATCTCGTGCTTCATGCACAGAAACACGCCCTTTAGATCGACAGCCAACGTGTTGTCGAAAACCGACTCGTCCATCTCAACGAGCGTCCCTGTCGGAGGCAGAACACCGGCGTTGTTGAACGCGCAATGCAATCCGCCGTAAGTCTTGACCGCTGCCGCGATGAGATTTTTCACATCGGCCTCGTCGCTGACATCGGTCCTCACAAAAGTCGCTTCACCGCCGTCGCGTTTGATCGTCTCGACGGTTTCCGACCCGGCAGGATCGACATCGCCGATCACAATCTTCGCGCCACTTTGAGCAAACAGCAGTGCCGTGGCCCGACCAATGCCTCGACTCCCGCCCGTGACAAGCGCGACCTTCCCTGAAAAATCAAACGTATTCACGCGCACTGATCAGAATTCCAAGCTTATGCGTTTCATATCCCATTACGCCGTCACTGTAGGCGCTGACATTGGCGATACCGATGTCGTCACCCCAGATGACGAGAATATTCGGCTTCTTCTGCTTGCGAGAGGATGGTAGTCGGCGAGCCAAGAATGCTTGCGAGCAGAGTGAGTAGAATCAGGATTGGTCTTAGTTTCATAGGTGTTGCGTTGTTATCCGTCGTTAGCTCGAAAGTTTGTTTGCACGATGGCCGGCAGTTCTCATTCGTTATACTGATGCTTTTGCTATTTCCTCCAACGGCCTCTTCTGCTCTTCCTCGGTTAGTTTTTCAGGCTCCAGGACAATGGCGAACTATTCTCATAGAATTGCGGTTTGTTCAGATCCGCGAATAGGCAACTCGACCACAAAAGTTGTGCCTTTCCCCAGTCCCTCGCTGCGAGCACGGATAGTGCCGGCATGCATTTCGACGATGGCTTTACTGATTGCGAGACCGAGTCCCAGATCCTTCGCTTTGCGAATCGGCTTGTTCGAAGGCGTAGAAGACTTTTTCTACAAATTGTGGTTCGATGCCGATGCCATTGTCGCTGATCTCGATTGTAATTCTTCGTGGGCTAGGATTGTACGACCGCACAGAAATCGTGCCGTTTTCGGGAGTGAATTTGCAGGCGTTATGCAACACGCTCCAGAAAACTTGCTGCAAGCGGGGCGCATCGGCGATCAACTCGTGTCGAGATGCCGTCAGGGCAACGGAAGGCGTGAGATGTCGTTGTTCAATGTCGCTGCGCACGATCTCCAGCGCAGATTGCAGGAGCTCATGCGCGTCGGCCATGCGCAATTGCAACGTCAATTTTCCGCGCGCGATCCTTGTAAGATCGAGCATGTCTTCGATCAGACGCATCTCAAGTTCGACATTACCGCGGACCATTTTTAATCCTTGCTGTACGTCCGGCCTGAGGTCGGATTGTTCCGCAATTCTGCCGGCCCAGCTCAGGACAGGCGTAAGCGGCGCGCGCAACTTGTCACTTAACAGCCCGAGGAATCGATCTCTTGCCGTGCTCGCCGTCCCCGGCGTTTTCCTTTTCACGTTGCAACTCCTGGACGATTCTGCCTCGCTCGATGAAGAGGCCGATCTGGCTGCCGAGTGCCTCAACCATCTGGAAGCAAATCTTCATCAGGCTCGACAACGTTATGGCTAAACAGCTCCATTATGCCGTCGATCTCGCCGTGGAAGAAAAGGGGAAAAGCAAATCCACCGCGCAGATCCGCCGCTGCCGCATACGGAGCTCGGGGAAAATTTGGATCGCGGGTAACGTCGTAGACCCACGTTGGTTTCTTTGAATTCCAAACACGCCCGGGCAGGCCCTGGCCTTCGGGAAGCGTAATTACGAGAGACAAATCGGAGAACTTCTTCACTCGCTCCGACGCCTCGATGCCACACGTTCCGGCAGCGCAAGCCCGCTGGCTGCCTCGTCGTAAGTCCAGATTGCAGCGAATGCCCAATCTCCGCTCGAGGCCATTGCTTCCAGAAGTTCGTGTGGCCACTTCGGCCAGCGTCCATGAGGCAGCGAGCAGGTTTGTAACCGCGTACTGAGTGCGTGCGTCTGCGTTCGGTCCGAACACGCTCGGTTATGTCACGCGCAATTTTTGACGCACCGATAACGTTCCCGGTCTCATCTTTGATTGGCGAAACTGCCAGCGAAACGTCGAGCGCGGTCCCGTCCTTGCGGCAGGTAGACCGTCTCGTAACGAAGCGACACGCTCTGCCTCGGCGAAGCCGTTCGATAATTCCCAGCTCTTCATCGTGGCGATCGGGCGGGACCAGAACTGTGATCGGTTTGCCGATAATTTCATCAGCGCTGTAGCCAAAAAGCCGTTCCGCTTCCTTGTTCCAACTGGTGACTATTTCATCGAGATCTTTGCTTATGATCGCATCACCGGAAGATTCAATGATCGCAGCCAGGCGACGGTTAGTTTCTTCGGCGCGTTTGCGCTCGGTGATGTCGCGCAAATAGGCCGTGAAAATCGGCGATCCATTGACCTCGGTTGCGCTGATCGCAAGCTGCCACCATAATCTCCGCTACCATCCCGACGCAGCGCCTCGATTTCGATTAGCTTTCCAATCAACGGGCCTTCGCCAGTTTTTAGATAACGAGCCAGCCCTTGTCGGTGTCGCTCCCGAAGTCTTGGCGGGATAATCAGTTCGGCCAGCTCTTTGCCAACTGCCTCAGCTACGGCGTAAAACCGAATACCTCGCTCCGACGCCGGGTTGAACTCCTGCACCCGCCCAGTCGCATCCATGGTGATGATGCAATCGAGCGCCGAGTCGAGGAAAGTCCGGCTGAGCGCCTCCAGTGTTCCTGCTGGATCCAGCATTCTGCCTCGCTGCTGTGGCTCACGTGACACCGGGTGCGCGCCTCATGAAACGTGGTGGCTAATATGAAGGAGAAGAATCGACCGTAGAGCGTTGTTCATTCTCGCAAACCCCCGGGCTGCCTCGGCACTGATTGCCGTAGTCGTTTTACCACCAGAACGCCCGCGGGCCCCATGCTCCGCATCAACCA
>ERZ1370068.65-contig-10055_pt1 | contig 46613 bp, 66 predicted proteins | sample MGYA00561227_ERZ1370068 | MGnify/ENA primary metagenome ERZ1370068 (study PRJEB38410, sample SAMEA6850437) | metagenome | study: Metagenomic assessment of the ecological functions of the soil: analysis of the soil microbiota associated with the... | reverse complement strand
TTGTACTTCCGTTCCGATTGTATTGCTGAGGAGCCGCGGTAGCTTAGCACGATTTCAGCTCAAGGGAAACAGTCAGCAATGTTCATCAAACGGTATAGGGTGTGACGATGTCGCTGCATCTTCAGTATCGCATCATCTGCCCAGCTGATCAGCAAGCGCGCAGGGCAATCCCGCCTTGCATACCCCAGATGTGCTGGGGTGTCACCTGCGTGAAGACCGACTCAAGCCAGGACGACTTGTCTCGCCTATCACCCTCTTATGACAAGGGAAGGGTCCCCGGCGCAGACTGACTTTCGACCTGGCCGGCTGCCATTCCCGAGCAGCGAAGGTGTGCTCGTGGGGCTATCGCCTGCCGGACGCTGCGCGTCCTGCGCGGAAGGCTGCGCGTACAATGGTGGAAGAACTCTCGTTATATGGTGCGTCAACGTGAAATCGATCGAGCGGGACGAAGACGGTTGACGCGATTTCGGGATACCTGAAGGCCGAAGCGCCGAAGTGTCTGTGTAATCGACGACGAGGGCAAGTGGGGAGCCGCCGGGAAGGAGCTTGGTTCCAACAAGGCATCAGATACGCGCAGCCTTGGGGGCCGGTCCAAGATATCGGCGACCACCCCAGTCGTCTTGAACACCTAGGCATTGGATCTTCCGAACTCCTCAACATACGCCCCTGCGATTTCTGAGGTGGCGAATCCACCGTCCACGTCTACGAAATGGGCCGGGACCATCCACGCAAAAATTACGCGATCGCGGTCGAAGAGCCGGAACTGCTCGGCGACCCGGCAGAAGAACCAGCGGCTTGCGATACGTCATCGTGCTCTTTTTTCTTGCCGCCGCGCAAGCTTCTGCAGCGTTACAACGGATGGGTAGAAGCGATCGCCTCGTACGAGCCCCGCGTGAACAAAATCGCCGAGCCAGGCCACCGGTCGGATCAATGCTGCATTTTCGCGGCCTCTCTGTTTCGTGAAGACCGATCAACGTCGCGCTGGGGTTGCCCTGGATTGGGCCTGTTGACCACGACAGACCACCCCGAGGCTTTGGAAGGTATCTTTCTCAACACTCCGTTTCTGCCGAGCATCGCCAGGCGAGATTGAATCCATAAACAGATCAATTGGCAGACCGACGCCCGCAAGCGACTCGAGAAATGGGTCAGCAGTAAGCGTATCCGGATACCTCAGAAGTGTCGTTACTGGCTCTCACCAGGTGATCGAAAAGCGTTTCGTACGATATAACCTGATTGCGGCAGCGAACCTGCTGCGGATGATGAGTCTTTGCTCGTTGCGACGACTGGGGCATCTTCAGTGATGCTCGTCGCGACTGCTCAAAAGCCAGGCAAACGTCTGCCGTGCGGCGGAAGCCTCGATCCGAATGTAGCGGCTGCGCGACTCAAAGGTCGCGGCGATGCCGGCGTGAAACATCAAGGACGCTGCCGATTCAGGTATCAGTTTACCGCCTTCTTCGGAGGTTCTGGGCGGCGCACAACGACGATATACCACGTAACCAAACATACCCAAAAGCGATCATCTCCCATGCACGGGGCCTTGGAACAGCTCCAGAGAGAGGGTTTGCCGATGGAAGGCCTTGGAAGTCTTTCTTTAGCTGGAAGATCTACTGTTATTTTCCACCAAAAAGTCACCCCATGCACAGAAGGCCACTGTGGTAATCAGCTGCAGGCGGCCCTTTTTGCTCAAACTGTGTCTTTCTTTGATTCTGGTGTTTTGTCAGATCTCTTTGTGGTTCAGGTTGACGATAACACTTTCCCCACTCCTCAGAATTTGGCCAGAGCATTCAGCCGTCTTTAAACTACAGTGGATTATCAAACTCTCATAAAGTCAAGTCTTCTTACCACGGTTCCGGGCCACTCTCACGCCAGGATCAGCTCGGCGGGCAAAGTTGGGTTGAGCATATCACCACTGATAAACGTGCCGTTCGAGCTTTCAGCAATTTCAGTTTCTTCAGAGAGATATAATAACACCAAGAAGCCTTTAAATTATCCGAAGTAAAATTTTGTCTTTCTTGTTCACCACACCTAATTCTCTTTAGTGGGAGGCTTACCATGAAGATCGTGAAGTGTACGGCAAAAAACATGCACTCTTCTCGTTCTTTTTTTTACGCGTCTCAAGTTAGCCTTTGAGAAGCAAGAGAGATCGGTTTGCTTTAAGGATTAACCACAAGCCCACTAGGCATCTAGGCACCTTGGAATTATTGCAGTTCATGTCCAAGCATGCTTTTGGTGATTTTCCAGCTAAAGGTGTTATCTTGCCTCCCCAGCTTTTTGTAGCAAACCAGATGATTGATCTGTCTTCAGTGCCCACAACGCGGGCGATGGACTTACATTTCAGACTGCTTACCGGGCTTTAAATTGTCTGCAGCTGCAACACTGCAGAAGAGGCAAGTGAGATTGTTTCGGCGATGCCATCTTCCGGGGAAGATCAAAATGACAGTGTTTTGAAAAGATTCCGCGACTGTCTAAAGCGCACGCCCACTCCGGCATAATCAGGCGCGTTCTGATTTCTTTCACCTGAGGCTTTGCCGACAGCGCATCAGGAAGTTACAATTGGGGCGAGGCTCAGGCATTCCGCTGGCATGCGCGTATCATCAATTTTGCCTTACAACCAAAGCTACAGATTCTTTAACTGGTGGTTTCCCATTATCTCACCAGCTCAGAAGTCAGCACGTGTCTCAGTTTCTGGTTTCAGCGGGGCTTTGAGGCATCAAGTACTATTTAAAAAAACAGTCACTTTCTGTTCGCTGGCACTCAGGATCAGGTGAGATCAGACATGGACTTGATCGTCACTATCAGAATATTGGGGTCTCCACTATTACATATCGATGAAGCGACAGATCAGCTCTACAGAGAAATATTATGCAGTCTTATGTATGGATTAGATACGGAAACTACAAAAACTCTGCGTTAAGGCCCCAAATCTTTTCTAAGACAGGGGGTTTTCTTTCATGAATTAACTTTCCTCAGTTCTCAGGAAGAGATATGACCTTAGCAGTGATCATTCAAACACATGATCAACTCACTAGTTCCACACAGTATCTGTTCAGCCCTTCTATACAAGCTAGAAGCTTTTGCCTTGGAAGCCAGTAGTAGCCACGAGATTGCAAGGCCTTTGAAACTCCTCTTAAATTCTACTGGGAGGCCTTGGCTGTCAGAGATCGTCGTCAGGTGGCCACCTCGATCGAGGAAGAAGCGAAACTTCTAGTGCCATTAAGTATAACTCAAAAGTATATCTTTCCGGATCTTGCCTTTGGACTCTCTACTCTGGCTTTTTGGTACGGGGATCAGTTGGACAGAAAAAGACTGGATTCGAGCTTTGAGTTAGCGCCTTATATACAAGCTTCAGCGACCTTTGGGGGAAGCTGGTTTTCCAGATGTCGTCAGGCCTCTCTGGAAGGATTGCAGGTGTGTGAGACCCTAACGCCAGCACCTTCTCAGGCGCTTTACCTGTTGCAGCTCCTGGGGGACCTGATTCCCACAGCCATCACGGCCTGTGCTTGATCACACTGTGAGATTGGACAAAGGTACTGCACTGGGTTCTGTTGATTGATTATGGCATGATTGTCAGCTAGAAGGCGTTCAATGGGATGGCGCCTTTTCTGATTTCAGAAGGCATTTCTACTCACTTTGAGAGACCAGATTCTGCCACAGAAGAGAGGAGTGGTTGAGCCTCAGGGACTTCACGTGGGACCCCTGTTCAGGTGGGTTCATTCCACGGACCACGGCCACTGTCCCACTGCTTTACACCGGGTGAGCTTCTGCAGACCAGCCGCCATCATGGCTTTCCACTATGCTCACTCAGAGACTTTAGCTGAAAAGCAAGGCTGCCTTAGTTTCAACAGGCTAAGAGGGAAAATCACGAAACCAAATCTCAGGGTGTGCTTTCACACATACAGGTCAAAGCATGACGACTCAGTTTTACCCAGTTCAGGACATGGGAGCTCAGGGACGGCAGAAAATGCTCCTTTCTCAGGCTGTGTCCCAGGGCTTGTCTTTCACAGAGAAGAGGAGGGGAGGAAAAGAACTTGCCCATTATGCCCAGGTCAAGTCAACATCCATTTTTCTTTTTGCTGGTGGAGGGACTATTCAAGGAGGCAGTCATGTGGGAGGTGTGATCTGCCAGTCAGGATCCCGGGGAGGCAGTCAGACTTGCCAGCGCCCATGAGAAGGCTCCAGGCGAGAACTCTATACCAGGCGGGGCTTTATACTTTGCCTTCCTGGAGCCTGCTGTGCAGCATTTTGAAAACTCCAGGCTGAGTGTGTGCATCAGTACTTGCTGCAGGCAAAGCAGTAGTTTTGCTGATCAGATGGAAGGACCACAGGCACTGTCTCACCTGAAAAAAGCTCGATGATGCCACCTCACGCTCTCTCTCAGACAGGGAAACATAAGGGCTTTGGGGTGATCAGGTTTGGGGATCAGGGACCTGCCATGGCAGTAAAAGCCTCAGGCCCCACCTTGCATATTACAGCATTTGTGTCAAGCCGACCAAGCTCTTTCTTTTAGGGTATATTACACCTTTAACATTAATCCACGAGGGCGTAAAAGTTCGATGGTTTTAGAACTTTTTCATCAAGTGGTGGCAAGTAGTGGAGGTGACTGGCTTTGCTTTATAACAGAAAAGGACACAAGGGGAAAAATTAGTGATTCTGATCAGTCTCAGGTTAGAGGGTTCCAGTTACAGATCATCATTGGCTCATTAGCACTCCGAATATGAAAGGGCATATCAATCCTTTTTACTCAGTTAAACCTGGCATTAGGAGCTTGGCCAAACTTCCACTTTCCGATCTTCTTTGCGTTCGTGATCTCTACCAGCTATCGATGATGGGAGGAAGAAGGATCTGACCCCAGAAGGGGAGAGACCAGGTGCAGGAGGCTGAAAAGCGACACTCCAGAAGCCTCTTAAAGTCACTTGTGCGTTCATCTTGATCAGCCTCAGATCATGGGCCTGGGCCAGAGCAGTGCTTGGTGTCAGCCCAGGTTTCAAGCCTGGGCGCAGGTTGTGTCATCAGTGACCTGCTACGACTCCCAAGCATTACAAAAGCATTCTGGTGCCACAAAGTGGAGTTCCAGGCAGTAAATAACATCAGGAGGATCAGACTCTTGGGTTTCAAATCTCTTGAGCTGCAGTCACTCTTATGTTTGGAAGATTCAGGAAGCGGGAGCTGCAGGTACAGCTCATAACCAGGCATCTGCGGAGAAGCACAGAGGAGCTTGATATCGGGTGTCAGTTCATCCATTGGAGTGGGAAGCGGAGCCGACTGTAGTGTCATTGCCGAATTAGTGCTCAGATGGATAGACAGAGGCTGGCAGCCAGACGGTGCCTCTTAAAATTGGGACAGAACGCACCCGGATGTTGTCTAGCAGGAAGAGAACGCATGGAGGAAAAGAAAGTGAATTATCAGACTCTAGTGCCTCTTTCAGCAGAGGCTGATGAGAACTGAAAAAGCAGCACATGGGGATGTATTTTTAAAGGGATGTTTAAGATAAATAGTGATGGGAGATGCTGTTTTACTTTTACACACGGGCAAATCCACCTCAGGCTCCCAAATGCTGGACATGACCACTGGAGGCAGAGGAGCAGGAGAGGGTTTGAGGCATTTCCTGTCTTTGTGCTTTTTCAGAATCCATGGTGACCTGAACCTTTAAGCTAAAGGCACAGGGTGCGACCTAATGAGGCGTGGAGTCCAGTCCAGTGATTTCCCGCGGCTTTTTAATCTCTTTGCACCATTATCAGTCGGTTGATTCACAGAGAGGTCGATTAAACTTGGAAGTGTCACTTTTTGGCGGATGCCGCTTATTACGCCCAAACTGAGGAGCTGGAGAACACGCCTGTTGATTAAACCATATTTTTGATAAAAGAACAGAGGTTACAAAAGCGTATGGGCATTCGATTCACAAGAGTTCCACACGGCTCTCTCTTTTTCCAGGTTATTAACAATCGAAGGTGGAGCTACCGTGTCCAAGCACAGACTGAAACGTCGAGAACTTTCAATAAAACAGCCATCGGAGACCACAGGTTGCAAGTAGGCGCCTCAGTCAGACTACTCATGAACTACAGGCATCCCAAATGATCTCTCCCCTCTGTGGTCAACCGATCGGCGAGAACCACTGGCTCAGGATGGCAGCCCGGCCTTTGCCCAGCCATACCTTCAGCACCTGCGGTTGATCGTCAGGCAAGCACCATCTCTTTTGAAGCTCAGTAATCCCTGCTGAAGCTGGCCTCCTGCCACAAGAAAGCATGCCCTCACTCTTTGCTTTCAAGCACTGTCTTCTACCTGACAGCTATTATGGTCTCTAGCTCCTGCCAAAAAACATCTTCTTCCAACCAAGACATAAATGGCTTTCCATGGTTGGCTTCACGTGCCACGAAACAGTTGAATCGGGCCGGTCACCTCAGGAGTCCAAACCAGGACCAGAATCAGTTGTCAGGGTCAGTTCAAAAACTGACACACCAGCAAAGCTTTCAAACCATTCCTTTGTGAAGCACTCAGAGCAGTCCAGACTCCATGACACAGTTTCCCGTGGACATTTCAAGAATGGAGTTCCTATCAGTTTCAAAGGTCCCAGCCATGAGGTTATTCTAATCACAACTTTGGGGCCTGAAACACCTAGTTTGCAGCCTTTAGCTGAAGCCTGGCCGCACTGCTTTGTTAATCTGCTTTCGCACCTGCGAGCTGTAAGGAAGGGAGACAAGTGGATTAGGACCCCTGGGCGTGAGCTGCAGTCAGTCTGATGCCAGGATTGCCGCCAGCTCTCAAGTACTCTGCTTTAACCTTGCTAGAATCAAACGATACGACTGGGTGCGATTTTCCTCGAAAACCGGAATTGCGCGTGGAGCTGTCAGAACAAAGGCCGCTCGCGTTTCAGGCGATCAAAGGGTTGCGCGCGCGCATAGCTTCCGGTGGCGTCGCCGCACGATTGAGGCGGGATCCGATCGGGTGCTGACGTTCGCGGCAATAGATCGTTACGATACCGCTGCCGGCAGCAGGCGCGAAGGTCAGCGACTCGGTGAACTTTCCACGTCCACACCAGCCATAACTGGCGTTGCGGTGGAGTCTCTTTACCACTGGGGAGTAGCTTACCCAACCGACGAGCGATCTGTGGGACGCGGATCAGACGCCTCTTATCGGCGGCGAGGTTGGTCGGCGTCCGACATCCAGCGGATTCGAATCGATTCACGGCTGTTTCACAGGGGTACGATCCCTGATTGAAACGCGGCGGCGCCCGCGTACGATTGTCACCTTCGGCACGACTCGATCACCGATGGCGGGCGGCTCTACACACGCTCGATACCCAGCGCACCACACCGCGCTAGCCAGTTGCTGTATGCTCGAGAAGGAAGCTTCTCAAGCTTGCGGAAGGTAATGAGCGCTCCATGAATCACCATGGCGAAGGGATAATCTGGCGCTCAGGTGCCCCACGGTGACGTGAAACTAGCGCTGGCACCTTCGACGAAGATATATAATGCTCAGCGCCACACCGCCGATAAGTTATCCTGATGATGGGAATGAAGCTAGTTATCAAACTTTGGCGCGCGATTCGTTCTGGACCGCTTTCGCGACTCTTCCGCGGAAGATGTATTGTTTGATTGCGAAGCAAGCTGTCCACAGCCGCTGCGCATTTTGGTGCACATCATCGGCGCTGCGCGACTGCCTGGTCGCCTTCAGACTTTTGCCGCTGGGCGGCTGCAGCGCTGACAAAGAAGCAAAGCGCGTGGCCGATCAGATGGTTCGCACCACGAGCAGCACCAGCACTGGACAAACGATCGACTGACCGCGCAGATGGTCCGAAGGGCAGAGCTGCCCAGACCGCGCTGACATCGCTCTGACCTACGACAAAGAGCGATCCACCTGCATCCGAGCGATGCCGAATTATAAAAGATGCGAAGAAGGTCGTCATTGAGCATGGGTTGCTGACCGGGGAAAATGATCCGCAACTGTGGCGCTCCACCAGGCGCCTCTCATGGTTGGATCAGACTCAGGGCAATAGCCACATAACAAGTTGTATATACCATTATTGGTTGTGACGACGCTTTGATTATGAGCTGCCGCCATCGTTTGATCAAGGATGAGTCAATTGGACGGAATCGTTTCTTTTTCAGAGTGCTGGGCGGGCCGAAGGTATCTGAAATGATACAGAATCGTTCTCTCGGCTTTACCGCAATTCAGCCTGAATTGCATGCCGTCGCTCGCGGAGAGGACCTCATTTGATCATAGCTCGGGCGTAGAGCGCATCTTGACGTCAGAAGGAAACCGTAGCTTTTTGCTGTTAAATCGAAAAATCTCTGGTGTTCCTCCGCCTTAATATTGTAAACCAGGTCACGTACAATATTAAATCGCGCGAAATGTTTTGGGTAATTCACTGTGCTCCCGTGCAACTTTTGCGCATTTCCGCGCTGGCTGGGTTGCTCTTTGGGCATGGAGAAGCAAACGGCGGGAACGTCGATCGGCATTTGAACGTTTCCATCATGTTTACTTTCTTCGGAACGGTAGCGTCGTGTAGGTCGGGCAGACGCCTTCAACCTGAAGATCAGGTCGACGTTACCGGTCGGAATGCTCGCTCTGGCTTTGCGATCGTGGTTTGCGACTTTGCACAGGTCAAAGAAAATTTCATCGATCCTGGCACGGCGTGGCAGAATTGGTAGCTCTATTAGCGGCCCTACCCGGAGTAGGCGCTGCGCAGTTCTGATTAGTTGCTGCCGCTGCCGCGGTTGTCATCGCGCCAGACGCCATGGTATTTCGCTCTCCTGCACTCTCCGAAGCCGCACTGTATTTTTGCAGATGGATGGCGAGCAGGCAGCTGCGAGCTATGTACCAGTTTGTTTTTGCTCAGTCTTGGCGTCATTCGTGCTGCCGGATTATCTTACCATCAAGGGACGGCTACGGTCAACTACGGCGTTTGGAGATATCTTTCAAGATTTGGCTGATGGTAGTGCGGTGTTCGGCATCAGTGCTCCGCGGGAATCTCATTGCTCGCGGATTGCGCGGCGCTCGGGCGGATCAGCTTCTCAGATCATCGGCGGCGGGTTGGTTTCGCCGGAGGCGCTGGCACAGTATGTTGCTGCGAGCGCTGCTCAGAGCCGCGCTGGCTCCTTTGGGTGCGTTTGTAATCGCGCTGGCAGCCTCCATTTCCGCGCCAGTGCGCGTCGCACGGTGGAGATCGCAGGTGATCGCGCCAGCCCGGACGGAAATGCGCTGCTGCACACCTGCTCGGCGGCATCATCGTGATTCTCCTTCTGTTGCTGAGTTGGCCTTCATTCGCGCCCGACAAGCAGCGCACGAATCACCGGAGCAGAAAATCCGCAGGCTCAAACGCCAGCGCCTATTTTTGGCGGCCACCAATAGCTATCGCGTCCCTTGCTGGCGTCGCTGTTTTCGCGAAGCGCTCGTCATTTGGATCGCAGACCTTTACGTGGTGGCGTTCCATTTTCGGGCCTTACAGATCTGTGATCGCGTGCGCTCTACCACGGGCGACTTGCCCCAGTTCAAGGCAGATCGACGATGACTCGTGGCGGAGGATGGTCATCTCATCGCGGTCATGTCAAATTTTCTTCAGAGTTCTGGCGTCATTCAACCGCCTCAGTCTCCGGCCCTCACGCGTTGGATCGGGTGCGCTTTCGAGCGCCGTTATTGTCGCAGAACGCCAATCTTGCTGTTCTGGCCGACTGGCATCGCGGCACCGGATCACCAGCCCGACGGTTTCCTCCTGTCGTCGCCTGGCGAGGTTGATGGCGGTCGGGTTGGAGGTGGGGCTGCCGGTTCCGTGATCGGCGAAACGGAAGCCCGTCCGTCGTCACGGTGTCGCGCGGCACCAGCTGGATCGCCAGCTTTCGATTTTTGATTGCGGGGCATCACTCTCCTTTGCTCAACCGCCGGATCCGCCGCTTCCGTTGTCGATGCTTCGTTCCATGCGGGTTCTCAGTTGCGGTATTCTGCATCGCTCAGCCAGGACATAGCCTACCAAAGGTCTTTCCGATTGTAAGTGAAACCACCAAGCCGTAGGCATCCAAGCGCACGACTAACCTGGGGTGGATCTCGATGGTAGAGGGTTTCCCAGCAGGCGATCATGTGGCGTTCGGCAGCGAATGAGTGCGCGTCTCTCTCCGCGCGTCGTTGCAAATCCCGCCAGATATCCCCAGACCTTGCGCAACTACGTTTTCTGGACCTTGAGCCGTAAATTCAAACTCAACGCCCTGCAGTTCTCCGGGTTACCCCATAGATAATTTCCAGTTCACGACGTCGTTGTTTTTGCGGGGTTTACTGGGACATTCTTGAGGGGGTCCCCGACGTCAATCAGTTGCGGGAACCGGGGACTTAGTGGTGTCATTGCGGCGTGTCCACCGCAGTCGTTGGCGATAACGCGCTGGGAAGAGCTTTGGCTGCCGCGGCGCTGCGGTTAAGGATCTCTGGCTGTAAAAGCGGCTTTTATTCGTTTGTCTTGTATCAGGTTATCGGGTGATGCGCACGATTTTGCTCTCTTCGTGGGATACACAAAAATACTTTGCTTCTGTCTTTGCTGCATCAATGCGCGGCGATCAGCGCGTGTTCTTGATGATGATCCCGCCTGGACGATGGTTCCGTCGCTCGCCCAGAATAATTTTCTCTGTCAGGCGCGCCAGAAACGGTCAGTCGGCAGCGCGCGCGAACGCTGAAAAACAGAAATCGAAGAATAAAAATCCGCGGATGACCTCGCGCGCCAGTTCACCTGGTTGGAAGAAGGTTGCCATTGCGCTGCAACAAGCAGACCATCTTCCCGAACGGTTTACGGCGCTATGGTGCTCAAAATGGCGGTATCTATTTCGACAATTTTCGCAACACTTTCTCCGCCTCCATGGTTGATTATCGCCTCCAAGGCGTATAAGGTGCCCCGTCACTGCAACCACAGGAAGAACCTGGTGGAGCTCGATGTGGTTCCCAAAGCTTTGAGAAAGACCGCGGGTTTGCGCCAGGTTCTCCATACTATTTAGACGGACGGTTTTGTTACGCTGGCGGAGGACATTCTCCTCCACGCGCCCGGAACAATTACCACGTTTTCGTCGGGCGGCGTATTTCGACAAGGATCTTCTCAGGACCCTTCTGGAACTTAGCGTCAGCCACTTTGGGGCACACGGCATCAGATAAGGGGCATTATGGGAGCCAAAGCCAAAGGTCAGCCCTAAACAGTCAAACTATTGTGTGTATTAGGTGCAGTATATTATGTTTCCAGCTGTGGCTGTAAGTGAGTATATTAATTGGCTGTGGCGTGTTGTATAAGTGATTGATTAATTGTTGTAGTGTGATATTGTGGTTGATAATTGTATCAGCATAAGTGTATTCAATGTGTGTGTGTTATGTTCTTTATATATTATTATTAAATATAGTATGAAGTATTAGCATATATAAGTATTATAAATATAAATAGCTATGTATATTATGGCTGCCATTCATGACTAATATGGTGTATTATTATTATTATTATTATTGTGTTCAATATTACAAATTGTGTTGAGTTAATTTATAGTATTAGTATCCAGTGATATCAAATGATATTAACAGTGTGTGTGTGTGTGTTAGTGTGATCTATATATTATTATGATGTGTTTCTTATATTTATTATTATTCAGATGTATTAGCCAATGTTTGTTATTGATTTATTATTGAGCATATTAAACATTGTTATTATTATTAGTAATGTTAAACGTTATTATTAATTGGTGTGTATTGTAATGAGACTGTTCTGTAATGATCATGTTCAGGTATTATTGTATTGTAATGATATGGGCATGTGTGGAGATGTGTATTGTTATTATTAATGGTGGTGTGAACCAGCATGATATTATGTCATATATTATTGTTGTGGTGGTTATTCATTATTGGTGACAGTGTTGTGGTGTGCGTGGCGTTCTTTGTCGTACCATGGTGCAAATTCAGCGATGATATCGGTGCAGCAGCTCCACTGCGACTGAAAAAGGCGCGTCGGCATCGAACGTATTGTTCTGCTGTGGCGCTGCATTCCTTCGACGACCTTTCTATATGATGGCATAGAAACCGGACGATAAATGCAAAAACCGGATCATCGAGAAACGCCGCCTTCGCGAAAGGTGCTGCTGTATCAGAAAAATCGTCGGTGCTGAAAAACGTATATTGCGAATCTACGTTCCTCGGGAACAGACTGTCGCTGACCCTCTACATCCTGGGTATTTCGGCGGGCATTTAGCCGCCTTTGGCCTCTTGATATTGCGAGCACAACGCATTAAAGAAGCGACCAAGGATGTGCCAGTGCGGATGTATCTGCGACGCCGTGTATCATCCGCTGCCTTCCAGTTTGCTCGCCATAGTCATGGTTTATTCCATTCCACCACAGACGTAGCGTCCGGGTATATCCAGGACCACACGGGGTTCCGTCTACGACACATGATGGTGCACCAGGAGGAATTGGACCAATATATATCTTATCAGGTCGATCGTTTGGGCGTCCTGGACATCGTTGGACTCGTAAATTACTACTATTCGCGCCGGATACCACTCAGCCGTTTCGCGATCCTTCCGGAAGACCCCGCAGCGCGGCGAAGGCTCCGGCACAGCTCAGAACGGATGGGAAATCGACCTGGGGTTTTGCTCGATCTAAGCACGGTTTCTGACATAACCGACGCGGTGTTGTCTCGGAGAATGATGTCGGACCTGAACTGGTGTTGCCGGAAAAGATCACTTCACTTTTTCATTGAGCATAGGCAAATGCGCCGTGGTATCATCGGACAAACGACGGGTCTGCGACTACTTCCACGGACGCTTGTCGACGCTCGAAGCTTCTATGTCGTGAGTGCCGCCAGTTGACAGAGGATTAGCGCCATAAACTTTCAGCCTCTTAGCGCCTCAATCACGAACCAGAGGGGAGAGAATAATGAATCGGTTGTTGGGCGTTTAGTTCATTTGTTCAGCTCGAGAATTAATCCGAAAGACGTACAGCCAAAAAACCTGGGTCACTTGCGACGCCGCGTTCGCGGGCGCTGTCTCGTTTATTTTTCGCCCGGGCGACGATGCTACCACCAATGGGGCTGCATTATCGCTCCTAAAAGAATCCCTTCTTCAGGCTTGAGGCGCTGCCATCAGGTGTCAGCCTTTAAGCTATGGCGGGACCTTAAATCCAAGCGTCGTGTGATCGACATAGGTTTTTCGTTTAAGCGCAGGTTGCTGTGGCGCACCCAACTTTATGAAGAGATACTTTTAGCATCTGTGGGTTATAATTTAATAAGAAGAAGGCACATGAATAGACTTGTTGCAGGCACAAAGAGTGGGACTATTTATAAAAGCTTCATAGTAGCACAGAAAAACCCAGAACATAAAATTTACTCGTCATTGGGCTGGGCTCACCATTCACATGCATTCTTTCTACCGTTCTTGTGGGCTTTCTTCCTGTGGTTCATCATTAAACACCGCTCTCATTGCGATAGCCAGAGCTGTGCATAGGGAGAAGACAGGGTCTGATGTATGCTTCATGTTTTCACAATCAAGCACTTTACTGGGAATTTGAAGAAGCACCAGTCTAACCATTTGTGCAGCCACCTGACCAGCATGGATGTTTGCCAAACCATGAAGGATCAATAGAGACCAATTGATTTTTAAAAATTCTTTGCTTTACTAATAAGTGACGGTGTGTCTTTATACCAAGGTTTGCTGTCACTCTTTCATATACCACAACTAACTGTTGCGTGAAGGCATTTAATGAATCACGACTGATCCCATGACAAATGCAGAGACGAAGCGGAGTACAATGGCAGCATGTACTGAATCAGTGATTGACGCTGTCAGTTGATCTAAGTTTATTATAATCTTTAAATCAAAGTGATAATTAAAGACCTGTAATCCTGGTTATTCTACAGCTGTTTCCGATGACCATTTCAAACCGGCCTATCTTGCTGGTTTGTCATTTTATCGTCAGGTCATGCTCATCCAGGAAAAATCCGCGCGGCGACATTCAGAATGACAACAAGAAGGACCTGATCCGGATCATGAAGACTCGCTGAAATTCGAAATTCTTTATAACACCTACTACCGGTCCGTCGACGCTCTCTTTATTGATCGTTCTGCCAATGGCCTGCTGAGGTGTCCACCCGATCTTACTTGCCAGCGCCTCAGTTGATAAGATATGGTTGGTGATAATTCTCATTATTGTTTGTTGTGTCCATCATTGAAAAATCCGATTCCTGAAATCAGCGGCCGGCGATCAACTGCATTTTCATTGTTTTTGTAAAATCAGATCAACAGGCATTGCATTCAATGAAATTTCACGTGGGCCGTATCAAATCAACGAGCTGTGAATTCCCCTGCATCGCCCCACTCCACGAGGCTCGGTGTTTCATAAAAAGATAGCGGTGACACCTTCTACTCCGCGCACCTGTTGAAAGGCGTCTTTTCAGTGTTTTTAGGGCATTAGACAACAGATAAGCTTCCACCGATCGGTGACTCCTGCACGAGCATGGTTTCTTTATCATATGCCCGGCAGGTTCTCTTTGTTTTGCATCTCAGCGCCTTTGCGCGGAAGCTTTCGATCGCACCAGCTTTTTCAAATGATCCGGGATATGAAATTCAAACTTCGGCGACGGCGATCCTGTCGAGTTTTGCGCTTTTAACGCTATGTTCTACTGAATGAAGTAATGCAGAGAAAATGCTTTTTCAGCACGTTCAGCGATGTTTACACCCGACAAGTGTCCAGGGCGGGATATGACCGACAAAACTTTTCCTATAAGCACTGAGGAAATATTTGCAGGGAGAGTGTTTCAGAGCAGGGAGGTTTCACAGATATGGTGATAGTGCACCAGTAAATTGCCTTTACCTACAGAAGAGTATGTGCTGCTCTGATGGGAGGCTGAGAATCAGGAAAATACTCAATTACAAACTCTACGATCAAGCTATAAAAGTTATCTGAAATTCTCCAAGATAAGACTATAAGACCTAGGGTTTTTACAGTGTAGCATCTACTTTGCAGAATTCATGTTTCTCATGACGCGTTACATTCTACTAGTTGCGCTAATAACAGGTGGTAGTCACTGATTATAAGCACTGAGCATGTAATAACTATAATTAATATGAAATGCACGAGTAGCTACCGCGAAAGAAAAGCTATAAAGTACTGATAATTTTATTTTGGCTCGAAGCCCCGACCAAATGGAAAGACTCTTTGATTACTGTTGAGGCTCTGTATTTTGGTGATGCAGGGTGAGTCGTCTTTGTTTTCAGTCATTCCATTTATTAACTCTTTTTACCTTTATTCATATTACCAACAATTGTGACTTCTGAGTCATTACAATGAAAAAACTAACATATACCAAAAAAACAAAGTCCAGTTGCATTCCAGTGAAACTTTCCTCCTTTATTATTCTGTGTTTTCAGGGTTTAGGAGCTGGGTTGCAAAAATCAGTTTGCTGTGGGTTCATGAGCTTTGCATCACCACACAAACAGCGAGCCATACCTCCTGACTTTTTCTTTGTGACATGATCTTGTGGGTGGGTCTCAACACCCAGTAACGGCCAGCATGGTTAGGTGGGATTTTGATATCTCTTTCTCCCGGGCTGCATCAAAGAGCTTGGTTACATTTCTTTGATCAGGAAGCAAGAAAAGCTACCAAAAGCATCAAGGATCTCCTGCATACAAAATACGTGGCTCATCATGGGCATTTGTGTACTTTCAGCATACAGTTGTGATGAAATGAATGTCCTTTTACACCATCATGTTATTATTTCGTGATAAAGAGAGAAGATCACTTATTAAGGGCCCCACTGCTTTTTGTTCAGTAGAAAGTGGCTGTAATCCAGATTCTTTGGTTCCTGAGGATGATTCCATGATTGCTTTTTCTTTGCAGTGTGCCACATTGATCTGGCATTCTTCATTCGTTTATCTTCAAGCCTCAGGCGCTATGGTTCTGGAGGCTGCTATACACCAGTCCCGACAACATGTCACCTGAAAGGTCAGCCAGTCTGATCCAAAATGTTGATTGCAGAATACAATTTGTTTTCACCGCAGGTTGCGAAATGCTGTTTATAGATAGTTTTTAGAACACTACAAAAAGCTTTACTTATTTATTTTCGAACTTGTCACAAGGTTAAAATTATCTACTTAATTTGCTTCATCATTCTTATTGCGTCTCTGGTTCAGCCGGGATCTAACTTCGGGGACTCCCTAGAGCAAACTTCTGCCTGGTATCTTATCACCCTTTATTCAAGTATGCTTCTCCCAAGCTTTCCGTATGCATTAGATGAAGACGGGTATGCAACGATATTCATTTTAAATATTTCTACGGCTTCATCGATTTTACTAACCGACCAAAGTTTACTCCCAATAAATTCAACTCCTGTTCACTGAAGTCATATTCGCCACCGATCGTTCAGCTTTGTTCACAAGTATAAAACCCGGATGGCTGAATCAATTCCCATGGTCATTCCCGATGCTGTACATTTTCGTTGCTGATTGAAATTTTCGGTAACTCATAACGATCATTGTTTAGGATATTTTCAATAGCCTGGCTAATTTCCCTTCTCGGCAATTCTCAATGTTGGTTAACATTATTATTGCATTGCGATTATCCAGATCTCTTTCTATAGTAAGTGCGATACCCGCCGGAACCACCGGTGTGATAGACAATTTTCTTGGTGTGTTGTCATTTTTGATCATCCACCCGAGGCCATAAAAGCGATTTTGAGCCAGTCATCGTAATGAGTTACAGGTTCAAAGGCCTGCTTTATTATAGATTGAGAAACAAGCGTTAGCTATGTAAGGCCTGATCCCATTTAAGCAAGTCTTCGACCAGTCGAACAAATTCCTCCATCTCCGTTGTGTTCCCGATTTTATCACTTTCATCTCCAAATTTTTCCATAGGCCTTTGCAACGAGTCTTTTGAACAGGAGATGTACAAATAAATGTATTGGTCATTTTCAAGGGTTCAAAGATATACTTCTGACATAAAATCCTGCAAAGACATTTTCGAAACACTTTCAATAATCATCGCCAGCAAAACATACCCTGAATTACTATAGTCATATTTTTCCCCTGGCTGAAATTCTGCAATGTCTTATGCTTCGACAAGGCTCTTATAAACCTCACGATTTGTCAGACCCGGGTTATCAATGCCAAGCTCTTCATAATTTACTATTCCTGATGTGTGCGTTAGCAGTTGGTTTATTGTTATAGATCCTCCTGCCTGGAAAATCCGGAAAAATATTTATTTAAAGGATCGTCAAGTGCTGAGTAGCCTTTGTCGACAAGTATGAGTATGCCTATCGCCGTGAATTGTCTGGAAACCGATGCAAGGTAACACGGGGTCGGAACGGTGAACGGGATATTCTTATCAAAATCCGACTCTGCCGTAGGCTTTTTTATACAACGACTTGTCCGTTCATAGTCACAAGTAGTGGCTCCATTGAATTGCTCTCGCGCATAAAGGTTTTGGGATCAATGTGTCCTTTATTTTTTGAAATCGACGAATCATCAGAGTTGCGAAAAAGCCCGACTGCAAAGAAGCAATTGCAGTTAATATACTCAGGATAGTGTGGCGTTTGTTCCAGCTATAAATACCTCAACATCCTCTTGTAGATAATTTCTGAACATAGAAGTATTTGAATCGTATGTTCTATAATTCAAAATAGAAAAGTCAAAAGTCAAAATTTTCTCCACGTCATCGCATAAATCCTATAAATCGTGGATCTGACTTATTCCATTCTCAAACTTTTCACAGGGTTCGCAATCTCTGCTTTTATTTGCATTGTAAACCATTCTTGAATTTTATACCAATTGCTTCCAAATATCGTCTGTTTTTTTACGCGGGGATGCAGTAAGAACGGAGATACGTGTTTTGATATTGATGTTATTCAAGACTTTTATTTCCGCGTTTAATGTTGCAGGCGCACCATCAGCGAAAACACCAAATCACGTTGAGTAGAGCGTTATAAATAGTTACACCTGGCGGCACATTATTTTTCTTTTCTATGGAAACGGTTATTTGTGAGGTGTCAATTGAAAGATTGCGTTCGCTGGCTGCTGCTGCCATAAGCCTTTGAAGTAAAGGAGTAAATAATTTTTTATTTCAGATTGCATGATTGCAGTTGTATTATCAAGCTGCGCAACAAAAGCATAACTAAAATAACCTGATGAGTCTTTATTAAACATACCTGGTGAAAAACGCAATTCTTCAACGCCCTCTGTAAGGAAAGTCGGGTGAAAAAAACAGGTGGTGAGGAATCTTTCAAACGACCAGGTTGAAGGTTCTTTTAAAATTCGGCTTTTGCATCCTGGCATTTTGCAGTAAAAGAAATAAAGGTTATGAAACAAAAGCAGCCGCAATTATCTTTCTCATCTGAATATTTTTGTCAGTGATGTTTCAATATCCTGAACCGGATTTATATGATAAAATGATTTCGACGTTGACGATTCACGATCACCACTCACTATTCCGTTCGCAAGCGATTTCACCAGGGTTCGCGATAGCTGCTCTGATGGCCTGGAAACTGATTGTTCCTAATGCAATGATAATTGCCAGGATTCCGGCTCCCAAAAATATCCACCAGCTAATATTGATACGGTAAGCAAAATCCTGCAGCCAGCTGTGCATGATCCACCATGCCACAGGCGATGCAATAACAAAAGCTATAATGACAAGCTTGATAAAATCTTTTGAAAGCAAAGCTACAATATTGATAACCGAAGCACCCAGTACTTTGCGAACACCGATCTCTTTGGTGCGCTGCATGGTTGAAAAAGTGATAAGCCTAATAAGCCAAGACAAGCTATAAAAATGGCAAAGCCGGAAGAAGATGGAGAACACTCTTCCAAACAATTGGTCATTTTTGTACTGCTCGTTGAATTTTTCATCAAGGAAATAATAGTCGAACAAGTTGCCGGCGAAAAATTCATCGTACTTTTTCTTTATAGCTGCAATGGTTGCAGATAAATTCTGTGGATTCACTTTTATTGAAACGGGATTATAGGTGCCGTAAACTGGTCTCAGCATTGTAGGCTCAACCGGGTAGCGAAGCGACTTTTGATGATAATCCGCAACGACCCCTATCACATCCCATTTCTTATCACCTCTGCAAAATTGTTTTACCAACAGCATCATTGGCCGATTTAAAACCAAGCAGCTTCACCACGCCTTCGGTAATGATGGTATTGTGAAGTTTGTTCCAATCAGGATCGTAATCAGTTGCGGTAAAATTCCTTCCCGCTAATAATTTCATCTGATACAGACCAATAAAGTCGCTGCTGATACCATTATTGCGAACAGTGAAATGTGTCTCACTCTGCACATCGCTTCTGCGAACATTGAAAACTTCTTCCCAGTTCATCGCCCGGTAAACGTCCCGAATTAGCCGCCCCTAAAACATTGGGAATTTGTTTTAACCCGGCCATAAAACTATTTTCTCTTTCAATAAAAGTGGAATCCCATTGGGTAAGCTGCGGGCCCTTTTACGATCAGCATTTGATTCATGTTGAAACCAAGATCCTGTTCATTCACAAATCGAATTTGTTTGTACACAACAAATGAACCAATAATAAGCGCGACTGTTATTGCAAACTGGCCAATCACCAATGCTTTTCGCAAAACAATTCCCTTACCTGATGTCGTAAATTTTCCTTTTAGAATAAGAATAGGCTTGAATGATGAAAGCACAAATGCGGGGTAGAAACCTGAAACAAAAATTCCACAAACGATCAATGCAATTAAGGCAATGGAGATATTGTATCCACTCAGTCCTTTTTGAAATAAGTAAGACAATGAAAGTTGATGCTGTACTAAACTGTTGAAATTACTTTGAGCAAGCGTTACAATGAGAAATGCGATCACCAGGGCAATGATGTTGATGAACAAAGATTCCGTAAGAAATTGTTTTATCAATTGTTGTTTGGTGGCCCCGGCAACTTTTCTTACGCCCACTTCCTTGCACGATCCATTGATTTTGCGGTTGCAAGATTGATATAATTTACCCATGCAATAATGATAATAAGCACTGCGATGATAAGCAACCCCCACACTACGGTCGCACTTGCAGTTTTGCCAATTTCATATTCAAAGTCTGAATAGAGATGTGCTCTTGAAAGTGGCTGGAGGTAAAACTTTTCATCACTGCCTGAGATTTTATTTCCCTGGAAATGCCGTTGGCTAAATGCCGGGAACTTTGCTTCCAGCGCTTTATAATTAGTGCCATGTTTTAATTGTATATAATGCCAAAAATCAGAATCGGTAAAATCATATTCGGATTCCTTCCATGCATTTTTCCCGGTGTAAAGGGTGATATAAGAAACAAGCAGATCAAATTGCAGGTGTGAATTTTCGGGAACGTCCCTGGCTATGCCCGTTATCTTGTAAGGAAGCGAATCGGATCCAATTGCAATTACTTTACCAAGCGTCGCTTGAAAATCGTTATCCCTTATATCAAAAATTTTTCGCGCCAAAGTTTCAGAAAGAATTACGGAATTGGGCTCTTTCAAAGCAGTGGCTGCAGTGTTTGTAAGCAGTGGATAGTTGAACATAGAAAGAAAAGCATCATCTGCTACCAATACATCCTGTTCGCCAATTTTTTATTGTTGTAGGTAAGGATCGCCTTCCCAAAAGGAACAACACGTGTATGGTTCACCACTTCCGGGAAATCGTCATGCATAGCTTTGCCAATAGCAGAATAGGTAATGGTTCCATGTTGGATCAATTTTCCATTTTGATAGCGGTCATTATATACACGATAAATATCGCCTGCATTTTTATTGAACTGATCAAAGCTCAATTCAAAGCTTACGTACTGGAGTATCAGCAGGCAGGCTGCCATGCCAATAGCAAGGCCGGCAATATTGATGAAGGAAAAGTTTTATTCTTCCACAAATTTTTCCACGCAGTTTTGAAATAGTTTTTTATCATAAAAAAGCTTTTAGCTTATGAGCTGTAGAGCTATGAGCTCATAGCTCGATTGACTCGCAGCTGGTTTACTCTGTCATTCCGTTCGTACAATGATTTCACAGGGTTCATCATCGCGGCTTTTACAGCCTGCGTGCTGATAGTGACAAATGCGATCACAATAGAAACGATCGCTGCGATCGCAAACACCCACCAACTGATGCTGGTGCGATAAGCAAAATCAGCTAACCATTTATTCATGGCCCACCAGGCGACCGGGAATGCGATCAAAGCGGCAATAACGATCAGTGACAGAAAATCTTTCGATAATAATTTCACTAACTGTGTGGCATTTGCCCCGAGAACTTTTCTTATTCCTATTTCTTTGGTGCGCCGGGTTACTGTCAGCGTAGCTAATCCGAACAGACCCATGCAGGCAATAAAAATGGATAGGCCCGATGCGATCTTTACCACAGTTGCGCTTTTTGTTCCTGCTCGTAGGCTGACGCCAGGCTTTCATCTAAGAAATGATATTCAAAATCCTGGTTTGGTGCCACAGCCTGCCATGCTTTTTCAATATAGTAATATTGTCCTGCAGATTCCCGGCTTTCATTCGCACAGAAATACGGGGCTGGGTTGAGTTGGGAAAAGAAATATCACTGGATTGTCTTGCTATAGTATCCAGTTTTAAAGAAAGAACTAATGGTTCTATTTTATTGTGCAATGATTCATAATTAAAATCTTTGGTTACACCGACGATCTGTTGTGAGTATTTACCGAACCGTTTTCCAATTGGATCTTTTATGCCATATTCTTTTACGAGCGTTTCATTTACGATGATGCTGTTGTTAGTATCGGCAGGATTTTGCGGCTGGAAACCTCTACCCTGTACGATCGGTATTTGCATGGTTTCGAAGAAAGAAGCGTCCACTTCGTTGTATTGAAAGCTATGATAGTTCTTTTTGTCATCGGAATAACCAAGATTTACCCAGGGCGTTTCAGAAAAACTGAATATGGAGGCACTTACACCCAGCACTTCGGGATATTTTGATAATTCTATTTTATATAACCGTGCCAATGGATAAGCTTCTGCTCTTTTTACTGGTCGGTATAATGATCACCTGGTCTTTTTATAACCCAGGTCTTTATGTTGCAGGTAATTCATTTGCTTACTGATCAGGATAGTGCAAATGATCATGACAATGGAAGCTACAAATTGTCCAACGATCAATCCTTTTCGAAGAAAGCCTGCGCTATCTTTCATTTTCAGTTTCCCCTTCAGCACTTCGATGGGGCTATATCCTGAAAGGATAATGGCAGGATAAATGCCGGCGATCAGGGCAATGATGCCAATCAGTAAAATACAGAAGAGAATAAATAAAGGATCGAAATGAAAAACCAGGCTCCTGTTGATGACCTGGTTAAATGGTTTTCAATAAGACAAGGGCTATTGCCAATCCAATGATTACAGATACCACGGTCACCAGCAATGCCTCACCCCAAAACTGCCGTATCAATTGTTTCCTTTCTGCACCTAACGCTTTTCTTACTCCCACCTCTAATGCTCTTGTTGTAGAACGACCAACAGAAAGTGTAATAAAATTTATACAGGCAACGAGTAAGATGAGGATACCGATCGTCGCCAGGATGTAAGAATATTTTTGGATTGCTGATAGGTTGATTTCCTGCAGGCAAAGAATTATCCAGGTGAATAGCTGTTAAAGGTTGCAGATACATATTGAATTCTTCGGTGCCATAATCTTCTCCCAGTTGCTGCTTAAGCATGGGTTGGAATTTTTTCAAGACCTGCCACCGATACATCTTTACGAAGGAGCACATAAGTTTCATTGAAAATATTGAACCAGGTATGCAACATTCTTTCTGAGAAGATCAGCTTATCATTTGAATAGGGGATCAGGATATCATATTTAATGCTTGATTCTTCAGGTGCCTGCGCCGCTATGCCTGCAATCGTGAACAACTGTTTTTGTATCTCCCAGCTGTATCTCAAAACTTTTACCCATCGGGTCAGCATTGCCAAAATATTTTTTGCAATTTTCGGAGTAATGATCACCGAGTTGCTGGTAGGGAATGGATCAACGCGGTTACCCTGGATCAGTTTAAAATCAAAAATTCTGAACATGGTGGAATCCACCATGGTGAAACTCTCATTAAATGAATTGTTATTGACCTTTATGAGAGTATTTGAAGAAAAACACGACACATGGCCTCTACTTCGGAAAACTGCTTTGCATGGCAGGTCCCATGGGAATAGACGTTATTGCGTTTTTTAATTCCTGTCCCTGGAATTTTTCGTCCTGCCACATCCTGTAGATGCGATCTGCTTTTGTATGGAAGCGGTCATAACTAAATTCGCTTCTTACAAACAACATAATAAGAACGCAACATGTAATGCCAACCGCTAATCCTAGAACATTTATAGTAGTGTACGTTTTGTAACGCAACAAATAGCGCAACGAGATTTTCAAACATAGTTTTTTAAACAGCATTATGAAGATTCGGCTAAGTTGTGACGTTTCACGTTATAAATTGCTACTCTCTCACGATCGACGTTATTCCACGATTCTACGACCATCTTATTACTGGTTCGCTAAGCAGATTTCACCGGGTTCGACACAGCTGCCTTCAAAGCCTGGATACCGATCGTCAGCAAGGCGATCAGTATGGCCAACACACCCGCAATTGCAAAAACCCATATTTGTATATTGATCCTGTAAGCAAAATCCTGCAACCAGTTGTGCATGATAAACCATGTTACAGGAACTGCAATGACGAAGAGCTATCAATACAAGTGTGATAAAATCTTTTGAAAGAATATAAAGCACATTTTGCACCGACGCGCCCAAGTACTTTACGTATACCTATTTCTTTTGTACGTTGTAAAACATTATAAGCCGATAAACCCAATAATCCAAAACAAGCAATGATGATAGCGAGAAAAGCGAACAATCCAAAGATCTTCCCAAAGCTCTGATCCGCTTTATACTGCTGATCAAAGAGATCATCAAGGAAATAATAATTGAACGGGTCAGCAGGAAAAAATTTGTTCCAGGTTTTTGTACAGACGCGATAGTCGCCGGCACATTACTGGTTTTTATTTTTAGTGAATAGGCTTGCCTGGCATTGGGCCGTAGACGGAAGATCATGGGATCAATAGCCTTCTGTAATCCCTGGTGATGATAATTATTTACAATACCGACCAACGTCACCGTGTCACCGGCCGAGAAGAATTTTTCATTGATGACTTTGTTGAAATCTTCAAATCCAAGCAGCTTCGCCGCTGATTCATTTAACAGCACCCCTTTCTCATCAGTGGGAAAATCTTTTGAAAAATTTCTCCCGGCCTTTAACTGAAGGTCAAAGAAGGAAGAAAATCATAGTCGACACCTATATTATATAGTGTAACGTTCTTTGCCTCTGCAGTTAACTTTTTACTGCCATTTGTCCAATAGATCTCTTTTCCCATAACGCTGGTAGAAGAAGAAGCAGTTTGTACGCCGGGCAGCTGTAACAGGGCAGTTTTGAATGGTTGAAAAACGTTTTGATACAGTGAATCGGGAAGAGACTGCGCTCCGTCGACGACAAGTGTCTGGTTGATATTAACACTCAGGCTTTGGTTGCGCATATAATTTACCTGCTGAAATACGATGATGGTACCTGCGATCAACACCACTGAAGTTGCAAATTGCATGATGATAGAGTCCCTTTCTCAGCAAATATCCACTCGCCGTGTTTTTGAATAATCCTTTTAAAACAGACACTGGCTTGAAACCCGATAATACAAAGGCAGGGTAGAGGCCGGATAAAACACTTCCTCCAATAAACATTATCAAAAACAACATCCAATACTTTGAGGAAATAAAACCCGCGACGCCTGTCGTTCCTGTCAGGTGATTGAACCATGGTGTCAGGAGAAACACGATGATGCCGGCTACGACCAGTGCTACAAGATTGAGCATGAAACTTTCAACCATGAATTGAATGATAAGGTTTTCTCTGATGGCGCCGGCTACTTTTCGTATCCCTACTTCCCTTGCACGTTCCAGTGATCTGGCTGCTAGCGAGGTTGATGTAATTGATCCAGGCAATGCCAATGATCAGGAAGGCGATGAGGAACAAAAACGCAACTGATTGTCCATTGCCATTTACTTCTGCTTCCTGGTTAAAGTTGGAATAAAGATAAATATCCCTTAATGGAATAACGTAAAGTTCATCACGGACATTATTCTTTTTTGCCAATCCCCGTTGTTAATATATTTATCGCAATACGCAGGGAGCTTGGATTCAAATTTTTTAAGATCGGTCCCCTGTTTCATTTGCAGAGTAAGTATAGAAATCATACCATCCAAAATTTGTTTCGGTTGCATTGGTTGTATCGCCCTGCTGACGGAGCCTGCTGCCTAATGAGCTATACAGAGACGAGATGATTGATGATAAGATGGGAATTGGACGGGAATTCTTTGAATATACCAGCTACTTCGAAGCTTGTTGTGTATTCAGGGTCCCGGTAAACGAGCCGTTTGCCCATTGGGTCATCATTCCCAAAATATTTCTTTGCGGTTTTTTCCGAGAGCAAAATTTTCCCAGAGTGCATCAAGGGCAGTCTTTGGATTACCTTTTATTAACTGCAAATTGAACATCGAAAGAAAAGATGGGTCGGCATAATATCCCTTTTCCTCGTTGAATTTTACATTTCGTTCTTCATTACTTAATAGAAGATCTGCATCGATCAGCCGGCAATAATCTTCCACTTCCGGAAAATCTTTTTCAACGTACAGGGCCGAAGGCGGGGTATGAGGTTGCAGACTTCCATGCAAGTTTTCCCTGCTGGTATGCATCCAGTCGCAGGCGGACAATTTGATCCGCTTTTCAGTGAAACTATCATAGCTCCGCTCATAAGCAACATACTGAAAGATCAAAACGCAGCAGGCAATACCAATTGCCAGTCCCGCAATATTCAACAAAGAATAGCCTTTTACGCTTGGTTAAGTTTCTAAAAGCAAGTTTTAAATAGTTAGTTAGCATAAGAAAAGCTTTTAGCCATGAGCATCATTCAGCTCATAGCTGTTATTATTTATTCTGTTCTCAAACTCTTCACAGGGTTAGACGACGCTGCTCTAAATGCCTGCGTACTGATGGTGATCCAGGCAATGAATACGGTAATGATTGCAGCGATCATAAACACCCACCAGTGAATGTTAATTCTGTACGCAAAGTCCTGCAACCATTTGTCCATCGCAAACCAGGCAATAGGGACGGCAAGGATCAGTGCAATGATCACCAGCTTTAAAAAGTCTTTTGAAAGCAGACCGATGAGGTTACTTACTGATGCTCCCAATACTTTGCGAATGCCGATCTCCTTTACCCGCTGTTGGTGCAGCAAATGTGGCAAGGCCAAACAATCCAAGGCAGGCGATGATGATCCCAAGTACAACAAGACTGATAAACACTTTTTGAAACCGGCTTTCGGATTGATAAAGGCCTGCATAGGTCTCATCCAAAAATTATATTCAAACGGCCTGTCTGCGGAAAACTTCTTCCATGTATTTTCTAATTGTGCCAGGCTTTGCTTAATATTATCAGTTGATAATTTAATAGTGAAATTGGCTACTCGTTCCGGGGATATTTACGAAGGCAAAGGGTTTTATCTGGTTGCGAAGCGAAGTGAAATGAAAATCCTTTGCGACTCCAACTACAGTAACATAGTACATCGTATCACCATCATCGCCCCAAAGAACTTGCTTGCCAACGACCGGTTCGGGGATACCGAGATCCTTGACCGCCGTTTCATTTAATATGGCACTACCGATATTTTGATCAAGAGGCCTTTTGGAATTCCATTGTTCATTGTATCAGCAGGAAATTTCGACGAAAAATTTCTTCCCTCTTTATCTGTATTCCCAATGCATCCAAGAAATCATAACTCACCGGAAAGAAAATTCATCAGTTGCGAATTCTGTGACCCTTTCAACCTCATTCCATTTGTCCAGTTTTGTCCACCAACTACTCCATCTGACTGCAGCGATTTTTTGACTCCCGGAAGTTGCAATACCGAATTTTGAAAAGCGTCCCTGTCCAGTCCTTGATAAAAGCCCTGCATTCTTCACCACAACAACCTGGTCTTTATTCAAACCTAATTTTGCCGACTGGATAAAATGCATTTGTTGTGAAAATGATCAATGCACCAATGATCAATCACAGTAGAAATAGTGAACTGAACAATTACTCAATGCCTTCGCGGAGATTCAAGGTGTCCCTTTTCGCAGAAAACTTTAATCCTTTCAGAACAAGGATCGGTCTGAACGATGAAAGATAAATAGCGGGAAAGAAGCCTGCTATAATTCCAAGAAATAGTGCAGCCATGATCATATATCCGAAGTACAGAAGGATTTCCGGCCACTGTCAGGTGCTTTACAGGTTAAGCTATTTACAACAGGCAATAACAGTTGGGCAATTACTGCAGCCAATGCAGCAGCAATAAGACAGGTGATGACCGATTCAATTAAAAATTGATTCACCAATGAAGAACGAAATGCACCAGCGACCTTCCTGACACCCACTTCCTTTGCTCTTACTGATGCTTTTGCTGTTGAAAGATTGACATAATTAATGCCCGCAATAAGGATAATGAAAATGGCGATGATGGTAAATACATACTACGTACAGCTTATCACTATTTGGTTCTAATTCCCATTTGAGATTGGACGATAAATGAATTCCCGTTAAAGGTTGAACGTAAAAAATATTCTTGCCATCTTCATTATTGCGTTTTGTACAGATCTTGAATTTTCTTGTCGAGGGCGGCAATGTTAGCTGGTGATTTTAGCTTTACATAGGTATAAAAATTATACCATCCCCAGTTCGCATCGATATTACCCGAAAATTTCCTGGTGGATATCAAAAAGTCAAAATGAAAATGTGAATTGTAAGGAACATCTTTCAATACTCCCTTCACCATCATGTCTCCCAGCTCATCTACCTGCAGCGTTTTTCCAATTGGATCCTCGTTGCCAAAATATCTTTTGGCAGCTGACTCTGTGATCACGATAGAATTGACGTCCTTGAAAGCATCTTTCGCATCTCCATGAATGAACGGAAAGTAAAAACATCAAAAAACTACTGTCAACCCTGTACAGTTTTTCTTCGGTTATTTTTTTGTCGCCATATTTGATCAGGAAATTACCTCCCCAGTTAGGAAATACCCTTGTTACGTGAGCCACTTCCGGGATATCTCTTTGCATGGCAGGAGCAAGGCCGGGAGGGGTAGTCGCATCTGGTAGCCGGCTGCCATCATCATTCACAAAAATCTTTTACTGACCCGGTAAATGTTCTCCGCACTTTTATGAAACCGGTCATAACTGGATCTCGTCTTTTACGAAAAGAAATATTAACAGGCTGCAGGCCATTCCGGTCGCCAGCCCGAAAATGTTGATGAACGAGAATCCTTTATACCGCAAAAGATTCCGTGAAAGCGATCTTGAAATAATTTTTGATCATAAAAAAGCTTTTAGCTATAAGCTGTGCTATGAGCTCATGGCTCAAAGCTCGCAGCTTGTTTATTCTGTTCGTAACGATTTCGCAGGATTCGAGACGGCCGCTTTTATCGATTGAAAACTTACCGTTATTAATGTAATGGCAATAGATAACACGACAATAAGAATAAAAACTCCGAAACCAATATTGATCTTATATTGATAAGTTTTCAGCCATTCATTCATAGAATACCAGGCAACAGGAGTAGCTATGGCACAAGCAATCAAAACCAGTATGACAAAATCCTTTGAAAGTAATTTCCACAAGTTGAAAACACTTGCACCCAGCACTTTTCGTACGCCGATCTCTTTAACGCGTTGCTCTGCTGTAAAGGAAGCCAATCCAAAAGCCCGAGACACGAAATAAAAATGGCTAACACGGCGATGATAGCAGCCAGGTTTCCTACCAGTTCTTCATAATTAAATTTTTTAGCGTATTGTTCATCTGCAAATTGATATTCGAAAGGAAAGGCCGGGTTGTATTTATCAAAAATGGGTTTCATAAGAGCTGATTGCTTTTGATGCCGACATGTTTGGGTTTATGCGCACGTCTACATAGCTTACCCAGTCCTTATTAAATATGATCGTCAAAGGTGAGATCGGGCGAAAGGAGACTCCATTTGTATATCGGGTATTACTCCTATGACAACCATAGGCTGGTCGTTCCATTTCAACATTTCTCCAACGGGTTGTTTCAAGTCCCATGCGTTTTACGCCGCCTGGTTCAGGATAACTGCATTTGAGTCTGCAAAATCTCTTGAGAAGTCTCTTCCATCAATGATCTTAATTCCCAAAGTTTTCGTGTAATCATATTCAGTGGTAGTAATGGTTGAGAAAATAACTGATTTTTCTACCGGCAAACTATTCTTCCATTCCCAGCCATTGTTGTTGCTGTAAATATCTGTGATGGAGGAGAATTACTTTGACAAACTGAAAATGCCGCACCCGAACTCAACAGCTCCTGCTTAGCGCCGCATAATGTTTACCGATATCATCTGACCAGTTCACTGAGATCAATCCCTTATTGTTAAAACCGATCGGCCGGTCTTTTACCATGTTGTATTTGCTGGTAAATGATAGTTGTCCCGATCATTAATATCACTGAACTCGCAAACTGCACAACAACTAATATTTTCGCGGCAAGAGAACTACTCCTGCCTGCTTTCAAGTTGCCTTTAAGAACACGCACCGGGTTGAACGAAGAAAGATAAAATGCAGGGTAACTACCCGCCAGCAGACCCGTAACAACAGTGAATGCAATCATAATTCCCAAAACAAAGGATTTGTTATCTGTAAACTCATTGCCTTGTCTGTAAGTTTATTGAAGTATGGTAAGGCGATTGCCACCAGTAACTAATGCAAACAAGAATGCCAATGCAGAGATCAGCATTGATTCGCTCAGAAATTGCCTGATGAGTTGTTTTCTTCCTGAACCAACCGCTTTGCGGACACCTACTTCTTTTGCTCTTTTTCTGAACGGGCAGTACTTAAATTCATAAAATTTATACAGGCAATGATGCAGAACGATAAGTCCCAGGATCCCGAACATCCTTACATATTTTGATAAAGCCGCCTGTATTTCTGTCCAGTTCTCAAAATCGCTGTACAAACGCCATTTTGCCATGGGATGAATGAAAACTTCAGGGATGATACTCTTTAATGTATTCTCATCGGTAAAGTGCGACAGTACTACATTTTTATCTTGGCATTTACCGTCTTTGGCATTCTGCATTATCATTTAATTGTACGAAAAGTCTGCCAGGAATTGTTCGCCCAATTTGTTTTGTGATATTGTTTGATGTAATAGTAGAGGATCTCCTGCAATTGAAATGGGATCAGGTAATCAAAGCTGAGTGTGAACTGCTTTTAGGCTGTTTCGGAACTACGGCCGTAACCTTCAAATTGGTTTGCATTGTCCATCTTTACATATTTTACCAACTGGGTTTTCTGTTCCGAAAAGTATTTTGGCTGTTTCATCAGTCAGTACAATTGAGTAAGGCTCATGCAATGGATTTTTATCACCATTGAGTATATTCAATGAAAACATATTAACGGCTTCTTCACCAATAAAATGCCCGTCTTGCTGATTTTTTTATCTCCATAGAATTAACGAATGAGCTACGTCCCCAGTCGCACATTGCCACTCCTTTGAAGTCAGGGATATTTTAGCTTTCAGTTCCTCGCCCATGGGAAGGGCAAAGCCTGCTTGTAGATCCACTTTCGCCATCAAAAGTCTGGTGCATCATTACCTGGTAAAGTGTATTCATAGTTTTTAAATGCTTGTTGGCTGAAACCTCATCGTATATCCACAGGCCAATGATCATTGCTACAGCCATTCCTGCAGCCAGGCCGGCAATATTGATAAATGAATAGACTCTTATTTTTGACAAGATTTCTCCACGCAGTTTTGAAATAATTTTTGATCATACAAAGAGCTTTTAGCACTGATAAGCTATGAGCTTTCATGGCTCAAATGCTCATCACAGCATGTTTATTCTGTCGCAAGACTCGGATTCGAGGACTGCCTTTATGGTTTATCAGGGCTCCAAACTCAAAGAAATTTTTCCGCTTCCTGCATCTATTCTTACAGGCACTCCACCACCATTTAACTTTACCATTTATTTCTTCATCATCCACTTTCCCACTGAAATTGCTGAGCTGACCGGTTTTTGATCTTTGCTGGCGGAGAGATCAAGATCGAGTCACTTTGTTGGGAAGAGTAACATCAATGTTTCCGGCTGAATTACTGATCTTGAGTGTATTTCCCCAGTTCTTTTTATTGATACATCAATATTTCACCGCTGGTTGAGGTTTCAAGACTGCATGAAAGATCTGAGAAATGAATAGCTCCCCGAAGTATGCGATCAATTCGCCTTCAATATCGCTTCCATGAATACCGCCACCGCTTGTAGTTGCTCTTATATCTGCCCTTTCAGATCTTTTAGGTCAAGCGAGCCGCCTGAAGTAGAAAGTCTCAATTTTCCCTCGCAGTTCTTTGCATCGATGCTTCCGCCACTGGTTGACAGGATCAATATCGTCTTTTGAATTTCTCAGATCAATGCTTCCACCACTTGTTCGCTCCATCAACATTGCCACCTTACATTGTCAAGATCCAAACTGCCACCGCTGGTGGAGAATTTTAAGTTGCCAGATAAATTATTCAGGCTGATGCTTCCGCCGCTTGTTTGACAGGTCCAGTGGAAACATTCTTTGGGACAAAAACTTTGAAAGAAATGTTCAGCGCCTTTTTCCAGTCAGTCATTTTTCTTTGAGTCTTGCTGTAGCGGTTACCTTGTTGTTTGCGACCGAAACATTCAGGTTATGACTTTTCATTACAATCTTTGCTGGATCTCTTCTTTTGTAAGCTTCTTTGTTGTTATTCGAAGTGATATATACTTCAACCCGTGCTTCCGTAGCAGCCTACCCCGGAAACTGAGATACTGCCTCCCGATGTTTCTACTTCCACATCCTTAATAGACTCATTGCTTAATGATTTTGTCATGAACGGTTTGTGTCTGACGACTTCGACTTGCGCCTTTACCGAAAAATTGTAAAGCGGCAAGCAGGAAAAATAACAGATACTTTTTCATTGGTTTATTTTAGTTTTATAAAAATTTATTTAGCCGGCATTAGTAATTCTATTCATCGCTCTGTTGTGTCAGCTTCACCTTCACGGTTTTGAATGCTCTACTGAACAACTCTACACCCTCTTATCCTCTTCTCCTTAAGTAGAGGAGGCCAAACTTACATACTTCGCGTCATCACTAGTACGTACCATATTAATCATTCTTCAGCATGACTCTTGCTCACGCATGATGAACAAGAACAGCTAGAAGAGTGCGACGCAACTACAGTTTCATAGCAGATGCGAGAAGTTGGGTACACAAAAAGTTTAACTCACTATTCATTGATAAATTTTTAGATATATTTTACTCATCTACTCATTTCATTTACGATTGACGTCATTTCACGACATCACTCCGTTCTGTAAACGTTTCACCGGGTTTGCGACTGATGATTTTATTGCCTGGAAACTTACAGTCAGCAATGCAATGACCAGGGCAAACAATCCTGCAACGACAAATATGCTCCATGTAATATCTATCCTGTATTGATAATCCTGTAACCATTTATTCATGACGATCCATGCAACAGGAGAAGCAATTGCCAGGGCTATGAGAACAAGCACTAAAAATTCCCTGGAAAGCAAACTGAATAAAATTCCCGGGCTTGCGCCAAGCACCTTCCTTATTCCAAATTCTTTGGTGCGCTGTTCTGCACTAAACATGACCAAACCAAGCAAACCAAGACACGAAATGAAAATTGCGAGAACTGAAAACCAATTGGAGAGTTGATCTACCACTTGCTCGCTGCATATAACTTCTGGTATTCTTCATCTGAGAATTTATAGGTGAACGGAAACTTTAGGATTGAGCTCTTTGCAAACCTTTTCAAGGCTCGCCAGGGCTTGTTTTGTTTGCCCTGCCTTTGTTCTTATCAATGCTTCACCCCAGTGATATTCTCTCTCCCAAACTAAGCACCAACGGATTGATGGGCGTATGCACTGAATTGAAGTGAAAATCTTTTAGCACGCCAATTATTGTTCCTTTCTTGTCCCAGAATGTAAACGGTTTCCCGATGGGGTTTTTATAGCGCGTGTATTTTTAATGCAGTTTCATTAAGAATATATCCAACAGAATCTGTCGGAAAATCTTTTGAGAAATCCCTGCCCTCGGATCATTTGAGTATGCAATGTTCTCGTAAAATCGTATCCCACCATTGACCAGGTAAATTCAATCCCGGAGGTCGGGTTCTTTCCTTCCCAATCAACACCACCAGTTCCATTTTCAATCTGTGTAGGATTTTGTGTCATTCGGGTGACACTCTGTATGCCAGCCATATTCTGCACCTGGTTCTTGAACAGCCCGTACTTGCCGGTCAGGTCACCTTCCAGCGGAATGTAAATAAGATTCTCCCTGTCATAACCCAAGTTCATTGTTTGAATATAATGTACCTGCTCTTTTACGACTGATTGTTCCAATGATAAGCATGATCGAAAGCATGAATTGGAAAACAACCAAACCCTTCCTGAACCACAATGCAGTTTTTGAAAATTTTGGCAGGCCTTTTAAGACACGAACAGGTTTGAATGATGATAAATACAATGCGGGATAACTGCCCGAGATAAATCCTGTTATTAATAACAATCCTGCGATACTCAGCCAGAATAACGGATTGTTGACCGGGATGGAGATATGCTTAGCCGTAAACTGGTTGAACCGAGGCAGCACCAGCACCGCGATCAGCAAAGCAACTATCACTGATAGCATTACGGTTACCAATGCCTCACCCAAAAACTGGCGTATTAACGCATAGCGTACGGCACCTACAACCTTTCTGATACCAATTTCTTTTGCACGTTTTACAGATCGGGCGGTAGTAAGATTCATAAAGTTGATGCAGGCGATCAATAAAATGAACACAGCAACAATACTGAACAGCCGCACATACTGGATCCTTCCTCCTGAGATATTCCCGTTCTTATCAAAGTTGGAATGCAGGTAAACGTCGCCATAGCGTTCAATGCCAAGCCTGATGTAATCGTTAGGCGTTTGTTCTTTGTTATATTTATCAAGGAACCGTACGATCTTTCCCTCAAATGCTTTTGATTCTGCATCCTTACGCAACATGATATAACATGACAGGCCCGTTATTCGTCCACTCTTTTGCCCATTTATTATTTTCCAGGAATGATTGCCAGTTAATGATGTAATCAAATTTTGCAGTACTGTTTTGCGGGACGTCATCAAACACTGCAGTTATTTTAAAATCGGTTTTGTTTTGACAACGTATTGTTTTGCCAATTGCTTCTGCCGGTGAACCAAAAAAATCCTCTGCCATCTTTTTTGAAATGGCAATGTCCGATGGGGTTTGCAGTGCTGTTATTGGATTGCCTTCGAGCAATGGATAGGAAAACATTTTAAAGAAATCCTGCCCGGCGTGGTTACCGTTCTGTTTTAAGATCTTATTATTTGCTTCAAAAGTATTTAGTTCATTCCATGCAAAATTTGTAGCATACTGTACCTCAGGCAATACACGTTTCATCTCATCTGCCATGATACCGGGAGAGCCATGAAAAGCGGACCACTGCCCATCGTGGTTCTGACGCTCATAGACGCTGTATAATTGTGATCCATTTTTGTGGAATGCATCTAACATTATACTCATCACTCACCCATAGCATGATCAAAAGGCTGCAGGCTAGTCCCAATGCAAGCCCCATGATATTGATCAGCGAGAATGCTTTATTCTTCGTTAGGTTTCTGAATGCTGTTTTTAAATAATTTTTAATCATAAAAAAGCATTTTAGCTATAAGCTGCATGCTATAAGCTAAATGGCTTACAGCTTGTAGCTCTCGTTATTTATTCCGTTCGCAACGATTTCACAGGGTTAGCAATGGCCGCCTTTATTGCCTGGAAACTAACTGTGAACATAGCGATCAGCAAGGCAATAACTCCTGCCGAAGCAAAGACCCACCAACCAATATTTATACGATACGCGAAATCCTGCAACCATTTATTGCTGGCCCACCAGGCAATAGGTGAAGCGATAAGAATAGCAATGCCAACCAGTTTTATAAAATCCTTTGATAATAATCTAACAACGCCTGTCACAGAAGCTCCAAGCACCTTACGGATACCTATTTCTTTGGTGCGTTGTTTGGCCGATGTAAATACTTAAACCAAACAAACCAATGCAGGCAATAATAATAGCGAGGCGTTGCAAAAATACTGATCACTTTAAGCAATCGCTGATCCGACTGGTAAAACTTATTCAGCTGCTCATCCATAAAGAAATAATCGAAGGGGAACTCATCATCAAACTGTTTCCATTGTTTTTGAATGGCGCCGAGGGTGGTTTGGGTCGCACCGGCTTTCAATTTTATAGAAACGTAAAGGGGATTATCATTGAGTATAATGGCAGAGGGTTGGATCTTCTCACGAAGTGAGAGCAAAGTTGAAGTCTTTCATCACACCAATGACCGATCCTTTTCTTGCTTCATAAATTTCCAGCTTTTTTCCTACAGGGTCCTTCCAGCCCAGGTATTGAGCCATGGCTTCATTGATCACAATGGAATTGGCTGTATCGGTTGCTAGTTTCGAATCAAAAAATCTTCCCTGTGCCAACTTGAATATTGTAGGCAGAAGCAAAATCGACATCTGTTTCAAGAACATTGGCGAGCAGGTGTTCATCAAGTGTATGACCTTCGGGTATAATTCCATAACCATTGAAGCTTTGACCCGGGACACGATTACTTGCAGAGACTGAAACAACGCCGGCATTTTGTTTTAATGCAGAAATGAATGCGGCCGACTTGTGCTTCATCTCGATATTCGTATTGGCGAGTTGGATGACAGCGACCCGGTCCTTATTAAAACCCAGGTCTTTTGACACAAGAAAATTCATTTGCTTATTAACCACAATGGTCGCAATGATCAAAAGAATTGACAGGGCAAATTGTGTAATGACCATGGATTGACGTAACCAGTTATTCTTTCCGGCCCTGATAACATTTCTGAAAACGTCTGTTGATCTAAATCTTGAAAGGAAAATAGCAGGATATAAACCGGCAATGACGCTGATAGTCACCAATAATCCTGATAAACTCAATACTACATTCCATTGTAGCAACAATGAGGTTTGCAGGTTTGTATTGGTCAGCTGGTTGAAGAATGGCAATATGATCAGTACAAAGAATAGAGCAATGGCAAGAGATATCAAACAAAGGAGCAAGGACTCACCAAAAATTTTCTTACCAATTGCCATTGGTTTGCACCCAGCACTTTTTGTACGCCGGTTTCTTTTGCCCGGCCTAATGCGCCAGCGGTGGTAAGGTTGATGAAATTGAAACAGCCTATTAATAAAATGAACGCAGCAATGATAAGAAGCGTATAAACGATCTTGCTGCTGTTTGTGTGAAATTGTTCGGCATATTGAATGCCCGACGAGTGCAGGTGAATATCATCAAGTGGCTGAAGGAAGATCCTGTATGCAAATTCCGTTTCATCGCGGTATTTGTGTTCAAGAGCAGAGATCTGTTCTCCTGCCTTTTCTGCATTGGAATTTTCTTTTAATTGGACAAAACTGTAAACAACATTTGTTGTCTGGCTGTTCATCCAGAAAAAATAATCCTTATTGGCAACCACCGTCCCCCATGAAATGAGCATGGTAAACTGCAAAGAGGATTGAGACGGAACATCCCCGGCGATCGCAGTTATTTTTACGGGAATATTATTGAGCGTTACCAACGTTTTCCCGATGGGATCTTCATTTTTAAAATACTTTTTCGCGGTTGATTCAGTGATGACGGCCGTGTTGGGCTCAGCCAACGCCGTTTTCGATCACCTTCTTTTATTGGAAAATCAAACACCTGTAAAAGAAGCGTCTGTATAAACTACATCATCTAATTTGATGTGGATACTGTCATAGCTTACCAGCATCTCAGTGAACCATGGTCTGAACCGTGTTGCCGCAGCCACTTCGGGAATTTGTTTTGGTAGCTCATCTGCAAGAGCACCGGGTGTGATGGCGTCTTTATATCCTTCTTTGCCTTTTTCGTTGGTTACTTTATTGATGCGATAGATCTGGCTGTGATGAGTATTGAACTTGTCAAATGATAATTCATTGAAGGCATACAGGCCGATCATGATGCAGCTGGCAAGACCGATCGAAAGACCGATAATGTTGATAAAGGAAAACGTTTTGTGACGAAACAGGTTTCGAAAAGCCAATTTTAAATTGTAGTACAGCATAAACTTTTTTTAAAGCATCTATTAGATCTTGCTTTCTACATGTGAACTTTCGTTTTCTTTTATGAGTAATCAGTAATGAGTAATGAGTTGAGCACACTCATCACTGATCACTCATTACTCATTCAGTTCTTAAGCTCTTCGCCGGGTTCGCCATCTGCTGCTTTCATCGCCCTGAATCCAATGGTGGCAAAAGCAACGAGTAGCACAAGTGCCGCAGCTAACTCCAAAACATCCACCATGAGATGTCAATACGGTAAGCGAAGCCCTGTAACCATTGATTCATTGCGTACCACCCAATGGGCACGGCAATAACAGATGCATAGCAGAATCAATTTCAAAAAATTTCCCGATAACATCGTGGCTATTCTGCTTGCAGAAGCGCCTAAGACCTTTCTAATGCCTATCTCTTTTCTTTTTTGAAATATTGTAAAGGATATTAACCCATACAGTCCCAGCGAAGCGATCAGCAATGACAGTATAGAGAAATAAAGAAATATTTTTGAAAACTTTTCTTCGGACAGGTACTGCTCTTTCAGTTCCTGGCTGACAAAATCATAATCGAACAGCGCTGAAGGAAATGTTTCTTCCATACATCTTCCACTAATGCCATAGCCTGGTTTGCTTTTCCAATATCCACTTTCAAAGTGATCCTTGAAAATCTCGCGTCCAAAGGATAGATGGCCAGGGGTTCGATGGGCTGTTCTAATGAGTTAAAATGAAAGTTATTCACTACCCTACGACAATTCCTTTTGGCCACCTATTTTAAAAGGTTTACCGATTGCGGATTCATTGGAGGTCCAGCCAAATTTTTTCACGGCCGTTTCATTAAGGATAACCTGCCGGACTGGTATCTTCCGACGCATGACGATCAAAATTTTGTCCTGCCACTAGCTTTAATCCATAAACATCGATATAATCCCCATCTACCCTTAGCCTTGACGTATTTACCTGTAAGGGTTTCCATTTTTGTCTACCGTTTCAGAACCACCGCTGCTGAGTCCACCAACTATCATTGAATTAGAAGTAGCGACACCTGAAACAAGTGAAGAAGCTTCCAGCTCATTTTTAAAAGCATTGTAGCCATTGATGACATCTGTATTTCCATTTATCCCTTAAGAAGAAGTAAAGCATCCTTATTATAACCAAGATCCTTCTGTTTTATAAAAGACATTTGCGAATAAATGATGGTAATGCCAGTGATCAGTATTATCGTAATGGTAAATTGCCATACGATCAGCGTTTTTCTCAAGCAGTATTCCTTTTCACCCGATTTGAACGAACCTTTCAATATTCCCACCGGTTTAAACCCCGAGAGTATAATAGCCGGGTAAATACCTGAAAGAATACCTGACAAGAAATGTTATTCCGGCGAGAAGGCACAAGAAGAAATGGAGAGGAGAATAAAGAAAGACTTTTGCCCGTAAGCTGGTAAAAATAGGGCTGAAGAAAAAGAGAAAGCAGGAGCGAGATCATTAATGCAATAAATGCTGTAAAAACTGACTCTGATAAGTATTGAAATATCAACTGCCTTTTTCCGCGCCCACTACTTTTTTAATACCTACTTCTTTAGCCCTGGCAGCGGCACGTGCTGTTGCAAGATTGGTATAATTAATTCCTGCTAACAATAAAATGAAAAGGCCGATGACAGAAAAAATATAAACTTTATTAATGCTGCCCGTTGCTGCTATCTCGTATTGGAGGTTAGAGCGAAGATGGATATCGCCCAGCGGCTGCACTTTATATGAATATATATTGCGCCAAACCGAGGTACATATCACCAACATATTTCGCATAAAACTGTGAGATCTTTGCGGAGAAGGCTTCGTGGTCAACTCCTTTTCTTAACAATAAGTAGGTATAAAAGCTGGCGTCTCCCCATCCATCTGTTGTAAGCACATCGGGATCTGCTGTTTCAACTGTTTTAAATGAAGCAAGCATGGTGAACGTGAAGTGAGCATTCTTTGGTGGATCGGGCATTATCCCTGTTATTTTATACAAAGCTCCATATCCACTGCTGTCGTACATGTTAATGAGAAGAGTTTCGACCGATCGGGTCATTGTCTCCAAAATATTTCTTTGCCGTCGACTGTGTAAGAACGACAGAGAAAGGCTCGCTTAATGCTGTTGCTTCATTTCCACTTGACATAGAATAGCTGAAAACCTGGAAGAACGAAGGATCAGTGAGCAGTGATGCCGGGCTGGAGCACCTGTTGATTTTTGAAGGTTACGATCTCCTCCCGCATTCTCAATCTTACGGCATTTTCGACCTCCGGGTAATCATGCTTTAAAGCCTGGGCCATGGGAGCGGATGATACCGCTGATTCTACAATACCTGTTTCTGTTTTTGTTTTTGAAACAAGCCGAACGATCCGTGTCATAATTATTATTGAATTTATCATAGCTGCTCTCATCAGCAACCCAAAGAGAAAAATAAAGGCAAAGCAGGTCAGGCCGGCAGACAAACCAGTAATATTCAGGAGAGAATAAGTTTTATTCGCCGCGATATTTCTTTTAAACTGTTTGAAATAAGTTCCGATCATAAAAAGCTTTTAGCTACAAGCTAATAGCTTATAGCTTTTCCCTTATTCCGTTCTCAAACTCTTCACCGGGTTTGCAACCGCTGCTTTGATTGCCTGGAAACTTATTGTTGCCAGTGCAATAATTATTGCAGCAAGTCCGCCTGCAGCAAATAACCACCAACTGATGTTGATGCGATAAGCATAATCCTGCAACCATTGGTTCATGAAATACCATGCAAGAGGTGTGGCAATTAAAAATGCAATTGAAATAAGTATGATGAACTCTTTTGAGAACAGGTAAACGATATTGCCTGCTGTTGCGCCAAGTACTTTACGAATACCCACTTCTTTTATCCGCTGCACTGCCATGAATGAGGCTAAACCATACAACCCAAGACAGCTAAGGAATATAGCGATGGCTGCAAAAATTTTATACAACTGCGATAACTGGTTTTCCTGTTTGTAAAAACTTTGCAATTTTCTCATCCAAGAAACTTGTATTCATAAACATAATCTGGAAATGTTTGCTCCCATATTTTTTTAACAGATTGCATGGAAGAAGCAATGTTTGTGGTTGAAAGTTTTATTGAAGCCTGGCGGTACATGGTAACGTTTGTGGCAATAAGCAATGGTGCCAGGTCCTGGCGCAAAGACCTGTCATTAAAATCTTTCAATACACCAACAACAGGACATTTTATCAGGCCACCCATTATACTTATTTCTTTGTTCAATATATCTTCCGGTTTTTTAAGTCCTAAACTTTTCACGAATGATTCATTCACTAAAAATTCTGTTGTAGGACCGGAAGGTTGCAAATTTCTTCCGGCTACCAATTGTAATTTATAAGTCGGCACATAGTCATTGTCGGCGAATTTGACAATAGCCTGGAAATCTTCATCCTTTAATGCATGGTCAAATTTGAATGAGGTAAACATATTATTATCATCTTCAACCGGGGTGTTGGAACAGAAGCTTACTGCCTGCACACCGTTTGACAATAACTGCTGCTTTAAATAATCCGTCAGCTTGCTACCAGTACGATCCGGACGGTAAGGAACATTTACAATTGCATCTTTATCGAAGCCCAGCGGTTGATCCATAAAATAATTCATTTGCGTTACAATAATGAGTGTTCCGATGATCAATGCCTGTGCAATGATGAACTGAAACACTACCAACCCTCTTCTTAATGAAATTCCCTTTGTAGTATTTGCTGTGAGTTTACTCTTTAAAGCATTAACAGGATTGAAACGTGACAAAACAATAGAAGGATAAAAACCGGCAAGTGCGGTTACAGCAATTGTTACAGCCAAAAGAAATAAAATAACTGCAGGATTGGTTAGTATGTTGAATGAAAGCGAAAGTTCTAACAATTGATTTACATAAGGCAATGCAAGAAGTGTAATAACTGCTGCAAGTATTACAGCAACTGCAACTATCAAAAATGTTTCAATGATGAACTGGATTCTGCAATTGCGATTTATTACTTCCCAAAACTTTTCTTACGCCAACTTCCTTTGCCCGGTTAACAGCTTGTGCAGTGGATAGGTTGATAAAGTTTACGCAGGCAATTAACAGTATGAATGCCGCAATCAGCCACAATACATTGATCAGTTCGTGACTGATTATTTTGTTGCTGTAATTTCCTGCTTCTGCATCGTAATGCACAGCACGTAATGGTTGGATAATATAGCTATCCTTATTGTCGGCAGATTGTACCTTTCGTGCGTATGCGCTTAATTGTTGATTAAAATTGTCAACAGAAATATTCGGCGGCAACAAAACATAACAACCAAAATCAGGTGCTGATTGATTCCACTCCGGGTTGTTGAAATCCGTATTCTTATCTCCTGTAAAATCTGTTCCGTAGGCAACCACCAATTTTAGCTGAAAGTCTGTATTTGCCGGTATTGTTGCAAGAATGCCTGAAACTTTTAGCGCCTGTTGCCGGGAACTGAAACAATCCTGCACCCATGCTATAATATCCTGTTATTTTAATGGTTTTACCTATTGCTGTTTTCCAGTCACCGAAATAAGTTTCTGCAATCTCTTTTGTAAGCAATACATTGTTCGGATCTTTTAATGATTCGTATGAACCTGCGAGCAGCGGGAAATTAAACATGCTAAAGAATGAAGGCGATGTATAAAATACACCGCTTTGCTCTTTAAAATTTTTACAGGCGTTCCGTTACCATCAAGTACCTGTAACTCATCATTGTGGCTTGCATAAATCGGAGCTACTTGTTCAAGTTGAGGAAAAGCAGTTTTTAGTCCTGTGGGCATTGGAAAAGGAACGTTTTTCCCATAAGTAATAGTTGCTGCGTCTGCATGATGAGATTCAGTCAATACACGATAAATTCGATCTTTCTTTGAGTGAAAATCATCGAAGCTTGTTTGAAATTGTATAATGATAAAGATCATCATACAAACGGCAATACCAACAGCCAATCCGGCGATGTTGATAATAGTGTAATTCCTGTTACGGGTCAAACTTCTGAATGCGGTTTTGAAATAATTTTTAAACATAAAAGTTGGGATTTCTGATGTCTGATTTATTGATCTCTGATTTGCCGATTACTCATTGTTTATCAATTCATTAATTTATTTATTCGCTATTGACTATTCACCATTCACCACTCACTATTCCGTTCTCAAACTCTTCACTAGGGTTCGCAATGGCTGCTTTAATAGCTTTTATGCTTACGGTAATTAATGCAATGCCAAAAGTTATCAGCGCAGCTAAAATAAAAATCCACCAGCTTAATGTTGTTTTGTAAACAAAGTTTTGCAGCCATTTGTCCATTGCCCAATAACCTGCAGGCAATGCAATGCACATTGCAATCAACACAGGCTTTAATAAGTCTTTTGATAACAATACTACAATGCCTTTGCACTGGATGAGCCTAACACTTTTCTTGACGCTAATTTCCTTGAAACGCTTCGTTGCGGTAAAAGATGCCAAGCCAAATAAACCAAGACAGGCAACAAAAATGGCAAGCCCTGCAAACACGGATAAAATAGTTTGCTGGCGAATATCTTTTTGATATAGCTCACCAAACTGCTGGTCTAAAAATTTATATTCTAACGGGTAAGCAGGCGCTGCTTTGTTGTAGGCGTTTTTTACGAGTGCAATACCAGCCTGCAGATTGCCGGGTTTTAATTTTACCAATATTTGCCTTCTATCTTGTGCAGGTGAAATCACCAACGCATTTATATTTTGTTTTAAAGATTGAAAATTGAAATCATCAACCACGCCAATAATTCTTCTTTTATTACTATCTCCAAGTAGAGTTGAATATCCATTTGCCTATTGCTTGTTGTGGTGTCCATCCAAGTTTAGCTGCAGCCGTTTTATTTATCAATACTGCTTCAGTTGTATCAGTTGGAAATTGGGAAGAGAAATCTCTGCCAGCAATAATTTTTAAACCTAATGACTTTACAAATTCAAAGTCTGCAAATTCAGTATTTGCATTCCATTTTTCTGTATGACCTTCCACATCAAATGTTTGTCCATCAAAAAACCACCAGGCACACCGCTCATTCCTGAAACAGACTGCACGGCGGTTTGAGTTTTGCAATTCAGTTTTAAAAGAATTAAGGTTGTTGTAGATATCACCATTATCAATTGGAATAATTAATGTTTGCGCTTTATTATAACCCAATTGTTTGTTCTTTACATAACTCATTTGTTTTGTAATGATGATGGTTCCCACAATTAAAAAACGGATATGCTAAATTGAACGACCACTAAAACCTGCCTGAAAGATGCGCCGCCTTTGCCTAATTTTAATTTTCCTTTTAAAGCTTGTATAGGCGAGAATGCAGATAAGAAAAATGCAGGAGTAACTGCCTGCTAAAAACCCAACGATGATGATAATACCAACAAGAAATAAATAGACAGGCAAGGTATTCCATGATACATTTAATGCATAACCCAACAATTGATTATACCATGGCATTACTAGTCAATAATAAAGCAACAGACAAGTATGCATGAGATAGTTGTGAGCAAAACGGATTCGCCGATGAATTGCCAAACAAGATTATTGCGCAATGCTCCCAACACTTTGCGCAAGCCAACTTCTTTAGAGCGCTCTGCAGCACGAATGGTTGAAAGGTTCATGAAGTTGATACAGGCAATCAGCAATATTAAAGTGGCTATAGAGAGAAAAATATATACAACAGTTTTATCCCCATGCTTTGCACTATCAAGCCCAATGGTATCAAAGTAAACATCTTTTAACGGCATTAACGATAAAGACCACTTATAACCGTACTTGCGCAAATCACTGCCTAAATATTTTTCCACGAAAGCCGGCAGTTGTTTTTCAATTTGTGCCTGCGATGCATTGGGAGCAAGTTGTATGTACGTATATACACCATTGTTAATCCATCTGGTCATCCAACCGGCATCTTTATGTCTTTCAAGAGAAAGAACGAGGTCAAAATATAAATGTGAATTTGAAGGAACATCTTTTGCAATACCTGTAACGTTTAGCGGCGTTTCTTTATTTAGCATTATAATTTTTCCCATGGCATCATTAACGCTTCCAAAATATTTTTTAGCAGTTGACTCAGTCAGCACCACACTGTTCAAATCTTTCAATACAGTTGTTGGATTGCCTTTAATTAACGGGAATGAAAAGCAGATTAAAGAAACCGCGTATCAACATCCAGTTCTTTTTTTCATGGAAAGATTTTTGCGCCTGCTGTAAAAAGATTATCGTTTTTGCGCTTACGCGAACAGCGCTCTAATCTTCCCTTTGAAATCATTTAACAACGCAGGTGCATGCATCCCCGATAAATAAGCAACACTTATTGACTTATCATCTATTGCCGCGCCGCGCATTACACGATAAATGCGGTCGCCATTTTTATGAAAACTGTCAACATAAATTCACCCATGATGAATAAATAAATCATCATGCAAACAGTAATGCCAATGGTTAAACCAAGAATATTGATGAAGAAAACTTTTTCTCTTCGTTAAATTTCGCCATGCAGTTTTGAAATAATTTTAAACACGTATTAATTTAAATTTTGGGAATTGGGAGATTGGGGAAATTGCCAATTCAAAATTTCCCAATCCCCTTTTCCCCAATTATCCGTTCTCAAACTCTTCTTTTCACCGGGTTCGCAATCGCTGCCTTTATCGCCTGAAACTGATGGTTATAATCGTTATCAGTAACGCCATCAATCCGCCTGAAACAATAAACACACCTGACACCAATGCTGACGCGATAATCATATTTCATGTAACCAGTTATGTAAAAAATAAAATGAAACAGGTGATCGCGATCGAGGCAACTGATCAACACCAACACAATAAAGTCTTTTGATAATAACAACCATACCTGCTGCACAGATGCTCCCAACACTTTGCGTATACCAATTTCTTTGGTGCGTTGTTCAGCTACATATGCAGCCAAGACCGAATAAGCCAAGACATGAAATGAAAATAGCCAAGCGCTGCAAACACACCCGGCTAATTTTCCGATCAGTACTTCCAGTTTAAATTTTGCTGCATAATCTTCATCAGCAAAGTGTATTTGTAAGGAAACGCAGGATTGTATTTATTGAAGATGGCTGTTAGTTGCGTAACGGCATCCTGTGTTTTTATTTTTGGTGAAAGCCGTGTACATCATTATGTTTTGCGGTTGCGGGTAACAGATAAACATAGTTGGGTCAGCGGCCTGTAAATGGTGAGTTCATCAATGCATCTTTCACTACGCCAACAATTTTAAACTGTGTTCCGCCCCATGTTATAATTTGGCTGACCGGGTTTTTAATACGCAATTTTTTTATGGCAGCTCTCATTAAATATTACGCTGGTGGTATCATTATCGCTTGTAAAATCTCTGCCTGCACTAAATGTCATTCCAACTGTCTTTAAAATAGTCCTGCGATGTAATTATTTCTCCCATCTCAATCGGTTTCGCCTGCACTTTTCCCTGGCCATTGGTCAATATCAGTGTGCCACCAAACACCTGTTAGCAGGGCTTGTTGCTGTTGTTACTGCATCAGCAATTCCTTTTTTGTAATAATTCATTTTTTAAGCGCTGTATAATTCTTTGAAATATCAACATTCATATCTGTTGATAGCAATCGGTTTAGGTCGTAACCACTTGGCCTGTTCTTTGGCGTATTGTATTTGTTGATAGATGATGATAAAGTACTTATGATCAATGCAATGGAACAACTGGATTGTAACACCACTAATACTTTTCTTGATATGGAAGATCTGCCTGCCTGTATGGTTCCTTTTAAAACCTTTACAGGATTAAATGAAGAAAGATAAAATGCGGGCCTGCTGCCTGCAAGTAAAGCAGTTAGGAAAAGGCAACTGGTCATGATCAACCAGAAATAAATATTATTGAAAGGAATTGAAATGTTGTTTCCGGTTAAGGAGTTGAAAGCAGGTAATACCAGTTCTGCAAATACTATGGCAAATACAAAAGCAATTGATGTAAGTAAAAAGGCTTCCAATAAAAATTGTATCACAAGATCTTTTCTTTGTGAACCGATTGCCTTTCTAACGCCAACTTCTTTTGCTCTTTTTTCTGAACGTGCTGTTGTAAGATTAATAAAATTGATACATGCAATCAATAATAACACAGTAAACCAATTATTGTAAACATGTGCACATATTCAAGAGAAACCTGCGGTATCTTTTCCATTCACATAATTGGAATACAAATGCCATCCTTTCCAAAGGCTGCAGCGTTACATACGAAAGCATGGCATTCCTGTTGTCTTTCTCCGTATGCTCAATGTCCCTGATCTTTGGATAAACTTTTGCGTAATCAGCGCCAGGCTTCAGCTTTACAAAAATGTTATAAGAGTTATTGCCAAAACTGCCTGTACGCTGGC